>Ga0209934_1000184_pt1 | contig 191316 bp, 133 predicted proteins | sample ThiBiot_750_plan_2_FD_183950 | JGI IMG/M metagenome (GOLD analysis project Ga0209934, IMG submission 183950) | Wastewater bioreactor microbial communities from Cape Town, South Africa - Thiocy_expt_750_plan (SPAdes) | ecosystem: Engineered > Bioreactor > Thiocyanate-remediating >...
GTTACCATATTTTTTTAACCAATTGCGAATAGTGCTATCTCCCTGGATGCCATACTGTTTTTGTGCTTGGGAGAGTGTCAATTTCCCCGATTCAATCTCTTTAACGACATTCAGCTTCAATGTTAAAGTGTAATCACGCTGAGTCCGCTTTACATAATTTGTTCCTTCTTCCATAACGATTCTTTTTGTGTATCGATATTTCAGGACGAGACAGTTAATCAATAAAAAAAGAGGCCAAAGCCTCTTTTTTTTATTCTTTATCAAATTTGTATCCCACTCCTTTTACAGTGGTTACATAATCGTCTCCTATCTTTTCACGCAGCTTGCGGATGTGAACGTCAATTGTACGGTTAGTCACAACAACAGAATCTTCCCAGATGCTCTTTAAGATCTGTTCACGCGTAAACACCTTATTCGGTTTTGAAGCCAACAAATATAATAGCTCAAACTCTTTCTTTGCAAGAACGATCTTTTGTTCCCCTTTGTAGACTAAGAAAGAATCTCGATCAATAACCAAATCGGCAATTTCAATTTTATCCTGAACGGCAGCATCTGACTCTTCGGAAGCATTTCTTCTTAAGATAGCATTGATGCGACTCATTAGCGCACGCGGTTTGATCGGCTTTGCAATATAGTCGTCTGCACCGACATGAAATCCTGCGATCTCCGAATACTCTTCGCTTCTAGCAGTCAAAAACACCATAAATGTACTTTTGAATTCAGGCATTGCGCGCATGATGCGACAAGCTTCAATTCCGTCCATCTTTGGCATCATCACATCCAAAATGATGAGGTCCGGATTTACTTGTTTGGCAACGTTGATTGCCTCTTCCCCATTTTGCGCTGTAGAGACCTGATAACCTTCACGATTTAAGTTGAATGCAATTAAATCCAAGATATCTTTTTCGTCATCAACAATTAAAATCTTTTGTTTCGAAGAACTCATTTGTCTTATTTTTTTTGCTAAATTATAAACAAAATGATAACAATCAGTTAATCTAATGTTACCAAATTATTAAGTAATATAATATTTAACAATAACAGATTGATTATTTAATTGTTTTCTTCAAAAATGCCTCCAGCTCCTCGCCGCGCAGGTTCTTTGCTATAATAATGCCGTTCGGATCGAGAATATAAGAGGTAGGCAAGGCTTTCACACGGTAATCAATCACAACTGGTGAGCTCCAAGCTTTCAAATCTGATACATGTGTCCAGGTTAACTTGTCATCTTCGATAGCACGCATCCATGAGCCAGGATTATCATCAAATGAAACGGAGAGTATATCAAAGCCTTTAGCGTGGTAAGTATTGTACAACCTAACGAGATTGGGGTTCTCCTGGCGACAAGGCATACACCATGAAGCCCAGAAATCAACCAAGGTATATTTTCCTTTAAAACTCGACAATTTTACCTCTTTGTTGGAAGGCGTAAATGAAGTCAGTTCGGGAGCAGGTTGCCCAATTGCCATTTTTTTCAGCTTTTGGGTCTCCTCTTTAAACTGTGTCACATATCTGTTCTCCGTAAATTCATTTTTTATTTTCTCTGCATAGGTAATGATTTCATTTTCGGCGACTTCGGGATCTAAGGTAGAGATCGCATAAAAACCTGCAAGATCATTGTGTTTATTAGAGAAATCGACGGCTTTTTTTGTATATGTACGCAATTCTTCAGCAAACTTTGATTTATATTCAGCACGAATCTTTTCGATCTCAGCTGCTGTTGAATTGGCTGTTAGCTTAGAAAACACCGACTGTAAGGAGTCCTGTAGATAATCGCGATAATTTCGCTCTTTGGCAAAAGGCTGTATCGTCTTTGACAATTCAGAACCATCCACCTGATAATCATTTACATCTTTGTGAAGATCTGTCTTAAATGTGATCGTCTCCCCCGGAGAAGCAATCAAATCATACCGATTTTTACCTATACGCAAAGACAACAGTCTGGATTGGCTAGCAGGTCGTATGAACTGAAATTTGTTATTATCGCCAAAAAACATAGAATCCAGCTTGGTATCACCTTCATATAATGAAATAACTTTGATATTGCCAGGATTTTCGACATTTCCAGCGATGGTAAACTGCTCTTTATTTTGGCAACCCATCATCAAACCAACGATCCCTACTGCTAAAAAAACTGCCTTTTTCATCCGTTTATTTTTATTTGTTAAGTACCTATTCCCCATTACGCAAATGGCTTTGCTCCGTTTGATTCACGTTACATGTCACAACTTAAAGAATCGTGCAAACGATCAGATTTATCCGGATCTTCCAACGAAGATGTCGAATAAATCTGATGGCTTGGTATTGTGTAAAATTTATTTCAAAAAATCTATTGCGCGCTCAATTGCAACCTTTAATCCAGCAGGGTTCTTACCTCCAGCTGTTGCGAAAAATGGTTGACCACCTCCGCCGCCTTGGATATCCTTCGCTAAATCACGAACAATATGACTTGCGTTCAACCCTTTTTCTTTGGCCAATTCATCTGATATGACAACGGTCAAACTTGGTTTACCTTCAAACTCAGCACCGATGACCAAAAACAAGTTGTTAACCGCCCCCTTAACCGCATAGGCTAGGGTTTTCACAGCTTCGGCATTGGGCAGATCAACAATTGTGGACAAGAAGTTTATAGATCCAACTTGTTGAATCTTCGCTTCCAGATCTGACTTCAATGCCAAGGATTTTTCTGTAATGCTTTTCTCGACTTCTTTCTTCAAAGCGCCATTTTCGTCGATGATTTTACCTAATGCAGAAACGAAATCCTTTGGATTATTCATAAGCTCTTTCAGGTGATGCACCAATTCGAAATGCTCACGGATAACCGAAGCTGAACGAGTTCCGGTAATTGCCTCAATACGACGTACACCGGCTGCAACAGCAGATTCAGAAACAATTTTAAAAAACCCAATTTGACCAGTTGCTTTGACATGCGTACCACCACATAATTCTTTAGAATATTGATCTTCAAAGGTGATCACACGAACAAAATCGCCATACTTTTCACCAAATAGTGCTGTTACACCCGAGTCTAATGCCTGTTGATAAGGTACATTACGTTCCTCTTTCAGCGGAATATTTTTACGAATTTTAGCATTGACAATATCTTCAACTTGTTTAATCTCTTCGTCAGTCATTTTCGCAAAATGAGAGATGTCAAAGCGTAAAATATCGGCGTTGACCAATGATCCCTTTTGATTCACATGGCTTCCTAGCACCTGTTTTAGCGCAGCATGTAATAAATGGGTAGCCGAGTGATTGTTTTCGGTATCGATTCTTTTGGTTTTATCGACCCGAGCAACAAATGTTCCTTTCAATTCTAATGGCAATTTGTTTGTAAAATGTACAAATAGACCATTTTCCTTTTTTGTATCCGTGATATAAATCTTTTCGCCCGTTTCCTCGGAAACCAATTCTCCAGAGTCACCAACTTGGCCACCACCCTCAGCATAAAAAGGACTAACAGAAAGCACCAATTGGAATTGCTCTTTATTTTTTGCTACAACCTTACGGTATTTAATAACCTCTGTAACGGCAGTTAATGTGTCGTAGCCTACGAATTCAAATCCCTCATCATCATTTACCACAACCCAATCACCTGTATCTATAGCAGTGGCAGCACGAGAACGATCCTTTTGAATTTGAAGTGCTTGGTTGAAACCTTCCATATCAACCGTTAACCCTTTCTCCCGGGCCAATAATTCAGTTAAGTCGATCGGAAATCCGTAAGTATCATAAAGCTCGAAAGCAAAATCACCATTAATTACGCTGTGATCCTCTACATAATTTTCAAATCGATGGACCCCCGTAGACAGTGTTCTTAGGAAAGAAACTTCTTCCTCTAAGATTACTTTCTGTACAAAATCCTGCTGTTGAATCAGTTCGTCGAATACACCGGCAAACTGTGATGCCAACACAGGGACGAGTTCGTTGATAAAAGGAGTCTTAAAACCTAAAAATGTATAAGCATAACGTACCGCGCGACGTAAAATACGACGGATCACATAACCAGCTTTATTATTAGATGGCAATTGACCATCGGCAATTGCAAAACTAACCGCACGAATGTGATCAGACACTACACGCATAGCAATATCAGACTTTTCATCTGTACCGTATTTTATGCCTGACTTCCCAGAAATAAAATCAATGGTAGGTGTAAATACATCTGTATCATAATTGGAGATCTTTCCCTGGATGCATCGCACCAAACGCTCAAAGCCCATTCCTGTATCAACATGTTTAGCTGGTAATGACTGAAGTGAACCATCTTTCAAGCGATTAAACTGCATAAAAACAAGATTCCAGATCTCAATTACTTGAGGGTGGTCTGCATTGACCAAACTCTGTCCTGAAGTTTGTCTACGCTCTTCTGCACTGCGCATATCGAAGTGAATTTCGGAACAAGGCCCACAAGGTCCTGTCTCGCCCATTTCCCAGAAGTTATCTTTTTTGTTTCCAAGGAGAATTCTATCTTCGCCAATCCATTCTTTCCAGAAATCGAAAGCTTCCATATCACGTTCTAAACCTTCTTTTGCATCCCCTTCAAAAATAGTTACATATAAACGATCCTTGTCTAACTTATATACTTCTGTCAACAGTTCCCAGGCCCAAGCAATAGCTTCTTTCTTAAAGTAATCACCAAAGCTCCAATTTCCTAACATCTCAAACAATGTATGGTGATAGGTATCAATCCCTACTTCTTCCAAATCATTGTGTTTGCCGGAAACACGCAAACAACGTTGTGTATCGGCAACACGTGGAAATTTGATGGGTGCTTCACCAAGAAACAAATCTTTGAATTGATTCATCCCCGCATTGGTAAACATTAATGTAGGGTCATTTTTTACAACTACTGGTGCCGAAGGTACTATCTGATGCCCTTTACTTTTAAAAAAGTCCAGAAAGGCTTGACGAATTTCTCTACTTGTCATTTAATTATCTAAAAATATGTGCAAACTTACTCAAAATTGGTAGGTTATGCAATGTAGAATTCCATATATTGACCTTGAAACGACTGTTTTCTCTAAACGATCAAAAATCAATATTGACTTTTCAAACAAAAAAATCAGGACATAACATACAGACAATTAGGGCACAGGTATTTTATAGGTGATAGAAATCACAAACTGATATTAAATACAACATTTTAAAAGTGTTATTCGTTATTCATATTTGTCTAAAGCTCGTCAAATTCAACATGTAAAACAACAAAAACTATTTGACCTAAGGTCATTCACAATTACATTTGTTTTATTACATTTGATAGTAAGATAGGGAATCTAGTACACTTTCACGCATATTCCCTAAAGGCAAAATAAATAAGATTAGATTTTGTAGATTAAATTCCTTCTAATGAAAAAAAACATTCTACTACCGGTAGATTTTTCGGCTCATTCTAATAATGCTGTAAATTACGCAGTGGATCTTGCTCTCGAAAAAGGATATTCACTCCATCTTTACCACAATTATACTTCAGCTTCTGCAGTATTTGAAGAGGAAAATGGCCGTAATGAGGCTAATTCTTCAACATTCAAAGCTGATATCCTGATCAAAAATCTGGCAGAATCAATAAAATTAAAGCATCCTTCGGTTGAACTAACAACGCAATGTGAGCGCGGTATGATTACAGAAACGCTACCGGAACTCGCCACTCCTAATCGGTTTGATTTTGTCATCATGGGTACTAAGGGCATCACCAATGACGATAGCCAGCTAATCGGCAGCACAACCTATGTCATCAGCAAAAAAGCCAAGATACCTGTCTTGGCCATTCCAACTGAAGCTTCCTTTACACCTATTGACAAAGTTGGTTTACTGTCTAATTTTAAAGAAGAAGAGGTACAGACCGTACAGGATTTTGTTAACATTATCGGCAAAGACTTTGAATTAAAATTGATGCATGTTCACTACGATCATTCATCAGAAAACAGAATCGAAGACAAGCTTGAAGTATGGAAATATAAGATCAAAAAATATATCGGTGTGACCAACATTGCTATCGAGGTCGATTCAATACAGGGTGATATTGAAGACCTCGATACAGTTCCGGAAGTCATTAATGAGATGATCCATGAGGAAAAGATCAAAATATTATTGGTGACACGATCGAGAAAATCGTTCTTTGAACGTGTCTTTACGCGTTCAGTTGCAAAAGCACTATTTAGTCATCCCTTAGTTCCAATATTTTTCACTAAAGCATAACCTTATAGCCATGTCTAAACTATTAATACCCGTAGATTATTCCGAAAACGCACGAATTGCCGCGTTTTATGCAGCTCAAATCGCAGCGACAACACATGATGAGATTACACTCTTTCATTCGTTCACTTCACATATCAACAAATTTGCAAATGCGAAGCATTTAGTGGACCCCACCGAGGGAGAAGCCCGCCATCAAATGGAAAAACTTGTAGCCGAACTTCTACAGGAATATCCTTCGCTTAAAATTTCTACCCTATTTGCCAATGGTATTTTGGCCGAAACATTGGAAAAACAAGAGATAAAAGAGAACTATCAAACCGTGGTTATGGGTACAAAAGGAGTTACCGGACTCGAATCTGTTTTGATCGGAAGCAATACTTATGATGTCATTAAAGAGTCGAAGATCCCCGTTTTAGCCATCCCGAAAAATGCGATAAAATTCAAAAATGACAACATTGCTTTATTGACAAATTTCAAACCCGGAGAACTTGAAGTCCTCAAACAAGCGATACCATTGTACGGAAAAAACTTTCATTTGCAGCTTATTCACATCAATAAAAACGAACTGGAAATCAGCACATTAGGAAATAAACTTGAAAATTGGATTGAAGAGATCATTGCTGAAACCGGTATCGAGGACATTTCCTATATCATCAAATCGCCAAGTTATTTTGCAGGTTCCCGAGAGAATATTGCAAACGGTATTCATACCATTATCCGGGATGAAGATGTTGATGTTATTTTGATTACAAAAAGTAGGAAAACTTTTTTCCAAAACATTTTTACAGAAAATATTGTTAAGCATCTGGCTTTTGAAATTGAGGTGCCAAACTTTTTTGGACGTGTAGAGTAACCAAATAATTTTTGGCAAATTTATTGCAAGAGTGTTCAGTGAGTTAATTTAACAACAGTATTATAGTAGATAATTTTACAAACACGCATTATGAAAATTAGCCTTAAAAAATCAGGATTACTTGTTGCGGCAGGAATTTTATCCACCGCATCCTTTGCGCAAAGCACAAAAGAAGCATCAATTGAGGGCACAACTCCACTAGGTTCGGCAACACAGTACAGAACTTGGTCTATCGGTGTAGGCGCCGGTGTTACCAGCTTGCAAAATATCGCCAAATTTAACAATGGTGGCTATGATAAACTGGATTGGAATTTAGGATATAGTGCTTATATCAAGAAACAAATCTCACCATCTTTCGGACTGAAAGCAACTTATTTCGGAGGAAAGACAGCTGGATATGATAACAGCGACAAGCAAACTGGCTTTGAAACCAAAACACCATGGTCTGTTGCGCTATCGGGTGAGTTCTTGGCAGCTAATACCAACTGGAGATTTTTCAATAGTTTTATCAAACCTTATGCATCGATTGGTGTCGGGGTCATGAATGCTGAAACTGCTGCAATTGCAGGTGGAAACAGAGGCGAATATGGGGATTCCTATTCTAAGATCTTTGTACCCGCAGATTTCGGTTTGAAATTCGCTGTCGCAAAAGGGATCAACTTTGAGTTAGGATACCAATTGAATTGGGCGAATCAACGATTTGACAATCGTTATAATACGAACCCACCCCAACAATACAAAAATGACCTATTCACCTATGCACATGCCGGGCTAGAATTTGCATTGGGCAGCAGCAGCAAGCCTGCATTGAATAATTCAAATCCTGTAGCAACCCTCGTGAATGATTACACGGTTAAATACGATGATTTGAAAGCTCAAAACGATGCATTGAATGCTAAAAATCAAGCTTTGCAAGGTCAACTAGATGGATTAAACAATGATCTAAAAGATGATGACGGCGACGGTGTTGCCAACAAATATGACAAATGTCCGGGCACGCCTTCAGGTGTTCAGGTTGACGGATCGGGTTGTCCAATTGTTGTGAAAAACGAAACTAAAGTCGTGGAGAAAGTCGTGGTTACTGAGGCAGACAGAAAAGTTGTTGCTGATGCCATTAAAAACCTGGAATTCGATTTGGGCAAAGCAACGATTCGCTCCACTTCGTATGCCACATTGAATAAAGTTGCTGCATTATTAATCGAAAAGAATTTCAGTTTAAAACTCGCAGGTCACACTGATAATACAGGTTCACGTGAATTAAATATGCGCTTATCAAAAGAGCGTGCAGAATCTGTAAAAGCATATTTAGTATCTCAAGGTGCCAATGCGTCGCGTATCGAAGCGACTGGATATGGTCCGGACCAACCAATTGCATCCAATAAAAATGCAGCGGGTCGTCAACAAAACCGCCGCGTTGAGTTCACACTTTATTAATAACTAATAAATTACACTAGCAAAAAGGTGTTTTTAAATTAAAACACCTTTTTGTTTACCAATTGTCATATATCAACTACAAATCGATTGCTAACTTAATTTTTAATCCATTACTTTTGCATCGGTTTTTACAAATACAAATTCTATGAAACTAAAATTACAATTAGCACTTGCTTTAGCATCTGCAGGCTTATTTGCCAATACTGCAATTGCTCAAAGTACAAAGGTATCATCTATTGAAGGGACAACCCCATTTGGTCCTGCTACGCAATACAGAACATGGTCCATCGGTATCGGCGCGGGGGTGACAAATCAGACTAACATTGCTGGATTCAATCGTGAAGGATACGACGATCTAGCTTGGAACTTGGGTTACAGTGCCTATATCAAGAAACAAATCTCTCCTTCTTTTGGCATTAAAGCGAGCTACTTTGGTGGTAAAACAGGTGGTGCATTTAAAGATGGTACACAATCTTTTGAAGCGAAAACGCCTTGGTCTGCTGCTTTGTCTGGAGAGTTCCAAGCGGCGAATACCAATTGGAGATTCTTCAACAGTTTTATCAAACCTTATGCGTCAATTGGTGTTGGTGTCATGAATAGCAAAACAACGTTGACGACAGGTTCTACTTCTCAAGAAGCCGATGGTATTTCTAAGATATATGTACCATTTGATATGGGACTTAAATTTGCTGTTGCCAAAGGAATCAACTTTGAGCTTGGATACCAATTAAACTGGGTTAATCAAAACTTCGATGGTATTCGAGGCGGCCAATATAAAAACGATCTATTTACTTACATTCACGGTGGCTTAGAGTTTGCATTGGGCAGCAGCAGCAAACCTGCATTGAACAATTCAAACCCCGTCGCTACTTTAGTGAACGACTACACGGTAAAATATGATGATCTTAAGGCGCAAAATGACGCTTTAAATGCTAAAAACCAAGCGCTACAAAATCAATTGGATGGCCTAAACAGTGACTTGAAAGATGATGATGGCGATGGTGTAGCTAATAAGTATGATAAATGTCCAGGCACACCTTCAGGTGTACAGGTAGACGGCGCAGGTTGTCCAATCGTTGTGAAAAACGAAACTAGAGTGGTTGAAAAGGTTGTTGTGACGGAGGCTGACCGAAAAGTCGTTGCAGATGCCATTAAGAACTTAGAATTCGATTTAGGAAAAGCGACAATACGTCCTACGTCATACGCGACATTGAATAAAGTAGCCGAACTGTTAATCGAGAAAAATTTCAGCTTAAAACTAGCTGGTCACACCGATAATACAGGTTCTCGTGAATTGAACATGCGTTTATCAAAAGAACGTGCTGAATCAGTAAAAGCATACCTTGTATCGCAGGGTGCTAATGCATCACGTATTGAAGCTACAGGATATGGTCCTGACCAACCTATTGCATCAAATAAAACTGCGGATGGTCGTCAACAAAACCGCCGCGTAGAGTTTACGCTTTACTAATCGATATTCTTCGATTTATAACAAACCAAAGGCATCACTTCACCGTGATGCCTTTTTTTAATCCCCCCTATAGAACTTTCATTTTGACAGGGTAAAAGCTACATTAGCCCACCCTATTTAAAGCAATTAAACATTTGAACAACAAAAAGATAACACAAGTATCACCAACATAATACGTATTTTTATTTCAGCAAAATTTTAAAAAATGCGTAAATCAAAAATTATTGTTTTAGCTTTTTTTTCATCGTTTCTATTCTCATGCGAGAAAGATACTCCACTTAACGAGCCAGGGTCAAATGCAACCATTAACCGATGGACATTAGACCAGATGAAACAGTACTACTACTGGAACGATAAAATTGAATCAACCGAAGGTTACCAACAAAGGCCGGATTTGTTTTTCAAAGGCATCCTATATCCTGAAGATCATTTTTCAACCATCTTACAAACCCTAAACAGTGACACCTATGGAAATACGCTAACAAATACTTTTGGCTTCGATATGGTTCAATTACACAATCAGTCGGGACCTATTCAATTAGTGACCCAAGTAATTCCTTTTAGTGAAGCAGACTTGGCAGGACTTCAAAGAGGAGACAGTCTAACCCATATGAATTCGACATTAATGGATCAGATGAACTTCCAATTACTATTAAACAAATCATTACGTTTACCAACGATCCAAGTAAAACGACTTGACGGTAAAGTATTCAACCTTCCATCGTCGTACATCTCACAGCCGGTTGTCTATACATCAAAAGTCATTTCATCTTCTCCCAACGTCGGTTACATTTTTATAAGCCAATTTGATTTCAGCGGAGCCTATTCCTTATTAGAAGTAATAAAAGATTTCAAATCAAAACATGTAACGGAATTGATTGTCGATCTTCGATATAATCCAGGTGGTCAAGTCGCCTTTGCCGCATTCTGTGCATTATTAATGGCGGATATTAAAGAAAACGATATTTTTGCCAAATATCGAGGAAACAAAAATCTTAAACCTATTGAAGAAACGTTTGAAGCAACGCTACAGAGACAGCCAGATGGCTATTCCTTTATCGCTAGCGAAGTACTAAAACAAGGTTTACAACTAAAAAGAATCTTTATCCTGACCGGACCGAACACGGCTTCCGCATCCGAAATGATGATTAATGGATTAAATCCATACCTAAAAATTGTTCAGGTTGGTGCCAGAACCTATGGTAAAGATATGGCTTCAACAACCATTTCCACTCCCGAAGAGATCCACGGTAATGAGCGTTCATGGCATTTGATCCCTATGATCTATAAAATCTACAATACTATAGGGCAAGGAGATTATGGCAATGGAATTACTCCGCAGAAAGTGACGGATGAGTTTGCCTATTTACCTTTAACTCCAATAGGTGACCGTAAAGATCCGTTAATACAGGAAGCCTTGAAAATAATCAATACTAAAAGCGCGCGCACCAAAAGCACTGCTCTTACATATGAAAAAATGAATGCCTTAAGTCCAAAATATATAGGCAGCAGCTATCAGACAATACCTATTGAAGTAAGTATACAGGATAAGTCAAAAAAATAGTTTCATCAATGCGCACAGGAGTTTAACGAATTAATCACCATCCGAAGATCAGCCCCTGTTTGCCCATTTTTGGCTAATTTGCGAAGAGAAGGAGACAAGATTTTCGAACGAATGGTCCGTTCCTTCGATTCATATTCCTGCACGATGCCTTTCAGCTGCTGCAACAGTTCCAAATATTGCCGATAAAGTTCATTCAGCTCCGCCATTTCATTCCGTAAGGCGAGCGGCGCAGCGGCGTCAATGGACTGATCTACACCTCCCTGAATTTTCAGGGAGACAGCAAATAAATTACGATGTTTTATAGCATTGATGCCTTTCATAGTGACTCTTCTTTTGAATTAATGGCTTACCATTTATGGAAGTATTGATGGGTGTCTGTGTTTGTTTTGTAATGAGTTTTATTTCTGTAACCAGATATTATCCAAACCATAGCCTATACCTCCAATTTCTGAGAATGCATCAACATCAAAAAATGCATCGGGTTCTTTTTGAACGAGATACACAATACCAATGTCTACCGAAAAATTAAAAAACAAAAAGACTTTTTGTCCATCTATAAGGATCGGTTTTAAATCCTTATCCAATACTTGCGCCTTTGGCACAAAAGTAGCATCAATCGGTATTTTGATAAATTCTTCGGGAATTTTATCTGATATCAAGTCGGTAATCAGGATTGGATTTTCGTCATACTTGACCATATCCATTCCCCAACTTTCATCATAGACAGGCTTACCTTGATAAACTGCCAATCGAATTGGCTCACCATTAGGTGAAATTGTTTTATTATAATTTAAGATCTTTACTTGTCTCACACCCGGAATCGATTCGACATTATCTCCTAATGGATTTGGCCCGACAACGAGTGACGGATCAATGGGACTTTTACTATGTACACCAAAGGTATTCAATCCCGATTTGAGAGGAAGCCGTTGCTCTAGGATGACCTGATCATTGTTATTATATGCAACGACCGATGAAGAATCGGCATCTTTATTTCGGATAAAAATAAAATTAGCATCGCTTGGATTAGCAACTTTTCCATCTATCGTTACTCTTTTTACATCCACTGACGTCGTGCTATAGGATCTAAAAGCAATCCGGGCCAGTTCTTCAGTTTCTACAATAAGTTCACCTTTTTGACAGGAAGGCAATAGCGATCCAATCCAAAGAGCTATCAAACAGCAAAATAAATTTTTAATCATATATAAAGGATAAAGAAGTGAGCCATTGTATGGCTCACTCAATTAAATAATCAATATTAATAAGTTTTTGGAGCAAATTGAGTCCAGTTCGCAGTCCAAGGAGCAGTTGTCGGATGGAATGCACCTTTATAAGTAGTACTTCCATCACCATATGCAGGAGAAGTTGACAATGGTCTTAAAAAAGCAGGATTAAATGTAGATGTTGTTGGATAAAAAATATTTCCAGCTCCTGCTAAATTCAAATATGTCGTTGCATCTGTTGACACATTTGTTTGGTTTCCTGTTGGTGTAGCACCACTGAATGCCGCAGTATAAGCATGTACAACATTCCCTGTAAAAGTACCTGTTGCACCATCCTGAAATGCAGCACCTGTTCCATAACCAGCGATAATCGAATTTTGAATATCGTACTGTGAAGCTCTTCTCCAACGGTTACCAAATTTCAGTTTTGTAGCAGCTACAGTAGCATCCTTAATTCCCAAGAATGTAAAATTTTTCAATACTGGGCGAGTCTTAGGTGTCGCTGCATATGGCGCTGTACCTTCGTTATCCGACTCCAAACCATTTGAATCCGAGCTACCACTTGATGTGCTATTGGTTGAATTAGGATCCTTTAATGATAAGGCATACTGAATTGTTCCGGTGTATCCATGATCGAAATCAAAGTCATCATCGTCATTCGACAAGGCTACCAGGTATTTCGCATTTACAGTACCCCCAAAAAACTCAAACGCATCATCTTTACCCCAAGATACCTGAATATTTTCCAAGGTAGTACCAGTACCCACACCGCCCAAGGTTAGTCCGTTAATCTCATTATCAGCAGTTAAGTTATAACCAGCAAATTCAATACGCACATATTTCAATGAACCTGAATTATCCGCAGCATTTGTACCACCATAAGTAACATCTACACCCACAGGTTGAGGAATTCCTTCGATTCTCCGTGTGGCAGCTTGATTGGTAGTTGCGCTACCCAGCAATACGACCCCTCCGAAATCACCAGGGTTACGAGATCCTGCCGCATTTGGAGAAGTGAATACGATTGGTGCGGACGCAGTACCGTTAGCGATCAATTTCGCTGTTTTAGGAACAACCAAAACGCCTTTGATATTTTGTGTTATTCCGGTGATTTGGTCATTATATGCTTTAGTTAAACCAGAAGTAATATAAGTACCAGCTTGAATCGTCAATGTCGCACCTGGTTTTACAAAAGCAACTCCGTCAATTTTCCATACGGTATCTGCAGAAAGCGTAGTTTTAGTAATAATACCGGCAGCATCAGTTGGGATCGTTGCCTGAGGTTTGTTTGGCAAACCAGCATTCAAATCTGAATTAGGTCCTACGTTGTCTTTGTTACAAGAAGCCAATGCGATTGCGCATACGCTCGCTACTGTTAAGATTTTTTTCATTTTGTGTTAAATAATTACTAGTTTTGCCATCACAAGATCATTTTTTAGACTATGCATCCCTGTGGGATAGCATTTCATAAGGTTGCATAGTTGTTTTCAATCACCCTTTTTCTGTATTTTTCTATTTTATCTCCTGTTGTGCGACTTGGACAAACCCGGAACTTATGTACAGTATTGAGGAGTGATATGAAACTGCCTCGCGCAGAAATTTTTCTATTTAAAAATTGTAGCTAAATGAAAGATTAAACCTTTGTCCCTCTCTTCTACGATAAGTAATAATATCTCCTTCGTTTTTATCATATCGTATAGATTTACCTTTTTTCAATACATAGAACTTTGTATCATCTTGTTCATAATCTTGAATATTCATATAATACCGCGTCCATTCATCCAATAGATTGGCCATATTAAATTTCACTTCCATCTTGCCCTTTAGAAAACGTGTATAAAGTTGTGCATCCAATTGTTTTGGCGCCAACTCATATTCAACATTATTCATATTAACATTCGCTATGTTTGTTCGATAACCTCGATGATTATAGCTTGCTGTTACTCCGAAAAATTCACCCCAATATCCTACGCCTAGATTCAATAACCAAGGTGACTGCCCAATCAGTGGTCTATCTTGATTGGGATAGCGCTGTTGAACGCGCTCGGCAACTTGGGTTTCAGGGTTATTAATCCATTCCCAATGACTTAAGACATTGACTTTCGATTTGAGTAGTGTTCCATTAGCGTAGACAAATAAGTTTTTAAACCACTCCTTTTCCGACAGAAATGTTAAATTCTTCCTGATTTCCATTTCAAGTCCAAGATTTTTCGCATTTTCCATGTTAGCAAAAGTATACGTGTTCCCCCCACTATGAACAAGTTCTATGGGCTTATCCAAGTATTTATAGTATCCCGTTATAGAAATGATTTCACCTGGTGAGGGGTACCATTCAAATCGAAGGTCTACATTATCGATCAACGTGGATTTAACTTGCTCTCCATAAACGTAACCGTCTAACTCATAATCATACATGGCAAACATGCCAACTTCTCTAAAATCTGGTCTAACTACCGTCCTTGAGTAGCTACTTCGAATATTGAAATCGGATGTCACCTTATAGGTGGCATTAATAGAGGGCAAAAACCGCCAGTTATTTTCTTTTACACCAAAACGATGTCTTTGGACATCATTGGGATCTGGTTCATCCTGATAAGTCCTCCTATATAATTCTTCCTGCTTAGAGTTTAAATTAAAATATTCTGAACGCACACCATACACCAAACGCAATTTATGCCATAGCATTTGATCTGCCATCAGATACACTGCCTGTGAAGACATTTTACCATCATAATATCGACCGCCCAATGCATCTGCGTAGTAATAGGCCTGCCCATTTCCGTTGCCGATATTATCGGCGCTGAATAACTGGTCATAAGGAATTTCTATCTCTGGAGGCAACTGGTTCGTAGTGCCTTCTGCCCATGCTCTCGTCCAAGGGACGAAATTGAATAAATCCAACGCTCTCTTCTTCAACCAGGCCTGATAGCCTAATTTCACCAACGTTGGAACAGCTGCATTTTTGCCGAATTTTCGCGAAAATGCAGCGCTCCAATTATAATCTGTTTCATCAATATTTGTCCATCTTCGCGAGTCCCTGAAAACCCCCGCCACAGATGAACTACGATGAGTTAATAACCCCGGGGTTTGAAAATAAGGAATACTATCTATCATGGCAGTGACCCTATAGGAAAGCTTTCGTTCATCTAAAATTTGCTGTTTAATTTTGTTGACCGTAAACATTCCTTCAGCTTTTATCTCCCACGGCAGTTGATACTCTCCAACCAATTGGTGTTGCTGCAAAGACATCGCTTCAGGCAATTGATAATTCAGTTTGCTTACTTCAGGATTAGAATCACTATAGGGCTTTTGAATAGATTCATTATAAATATCACTGTACGTACGCGCATACATGTTCTTTAAGGAAACTTTAAAAGCTTGTCCCTGCCAGCCCATATTGGCCATTAATCCGGCGCTGCTATTGAAGCGATAGGATGTTCCGGCTCCATTGTCACCGAGACCTACACTATCAATATAATTATTGATACTTACCGAATTACGTACATTATTAAATGCAATGATATTTTGTTCGTTTCTAAAATTTGTGGATGCCACAAACCCCAATCGCTGTCCATTATTTAATTCATAAACCCGTCCAAGCGAAAAACGCATATTCTGATTGGGGTATGCTTTATATTTATATTGTCGCAATGCATCATTATTAAAACGCTTGGACTGTGCGATAGCATCCAAATCGTTATACTTCACGGCATCGCCAAACTCCGTTGGATTTAAAGGAGTGTTGTTCAATTCAGGATCAGTCAAAATATAACCGGGAGGCGCATCCAATTGTATCGCCCGACTATTCCACTGCCAAGTTTTTATTCCATCGGGCATCTTGGACGATTTGTTAAAGAAACCCAAATATTCACTCGTATGCCGCTCCCCCAGCCGATAAAAGTCTTTGCCTGTTGTACGGGAATTCCCACCTAATCCGTATTGAATTGTGGTAAAATTCTGATCTGGAATGTCTAATGTATTCACCGAAACCTGTCCACCGGAGAATTCTGCCGACACGTCCGGTGTTGCTGTTTTATTAACGACCACAGAACTTACCATCTCAGTCGGAATAATATCAAACGAAAAATCCCGTCTATTCTGCGACGTGCTGGGAATCACCACACCGTCGAGCATCGCTTGATTATAGCGATCCGACATTCCTCTAACAATTACATTTCTATTATTAACCGTTGTCAATCCTGTTACGCGTTTTAAAACCTGCCCCATATCATTGTCCGGTGTACGGGCGATCTGTTCAGCCGAAATACCATCGGTCACCGAAGCAGCATTCTTTTGTACCGCATACAATCCCGCTACAGAAGCTTTTTTAAAGGATACACTGACAACTGCCGTTTCCAACGCGCTTACCTGCATCTTCATGGCAATGTTTAACCCTGTCCGTTGTCCGGCCTGTATCCTAACCCCTTCAATACGTTGGGTCTGGTAAGAGAGGTAACTGACTTCCAGTACGTAGGTTCCCGGTTCAGCATTCAAAAAATAGCTCCCATCGATACCGCTCTGTGTTGATTTATTGGTTCCGATCAGTTTGATGCTGGCATTAGCCAAAGGCTGACCGCGATCATCAATAACTTTACCTGAAATGTACCCATGCTGCTGTACCGGTTTTTTGACTAATGTAATATAGACACCGTTGTCATGAGCCATCAGGTCAGTCTCCCTAAGCAGATAACGCATGACATCGCGAACACTATTACTTTTAAAAATTTTGGCATTTACCTTTTTCTTTGCCAGATTATATTTCGCTGCATCGAAAGCGATATGTATATTTTGGGATTCCAAACGTTCGAAAGCCGCCGGAATATTGGATTCACTAAAAGAAACTGTAATCTTTTTATTGAGTAACTGCCCGTATGCGCCCGAAGCTAAGAGCATTTCGGCCGACACGATCGAAAGAAGTAAACCTACCAACGATGTCCTTATCATAAACTTAATATCGTTTTGCGTAACGTATTGGTTAAATTTCATAAATTTGTATGCGTATATAATATCTCTTAAGTTGTTGTATATGTTATTTATACCATCTCCAAATGGTACGAGATGCAGAGTTGACGATGGCCGTCGTCAGCTCTCTTTTTTATCCTCGAATTAGTAAATATGCACTATCCTGCCCTCCTTCCTTGATTTGTTGTGATGAATTGCTTTGATACTTTCCAAGGTTGCCGTCCAGGACAGCTGCTTTGATATTGGCATACTATACCGTTGTTTGACAATCCGCTGATCGTCAGTTTTTATATCCACATCATAGATATTTTTGACCGCTAGTGCCAAATCTGCAAAACTGCTTTGCTTAAGATAAACTCTTCCCTCAATCCAGCTATTACGTGTCGTCAGATCAAAAGTCTCCTGATTGCTATTGTGGTTATTTTTGGTATGACGGATCTGTTCGCCGCGGGTCAGCACACCCAGCGGATTGTTATTGGCAGTGACCTGCACTTTTCCAGTAAATACGGACACCGAAATATCATCAAGTTCGAGGTAATTCTTCACCGTAAAGGAAGTTCCTAAAACAGTAGTTTGTATTTGTTGAGCTTTGACAATAAAAGCTTTAGTAGAATCTTTCCTAACATCAAAAAAAGCTTCCCCAACAAGGAGTTCCACCACACGATCCTTTCTACCGAAAGAAACTGTATCCAATTTTAACTTCGAACGTGCGTTTAAAATCACCGTTGACCCGTCGGCAAGCTGAACTTTTTTACGTTGCGCAACGCCCGTTTCAAAAATCCGATATCCTGGCTGAAGTAAAGCTTCTTTGCGAGAAACTGCTTGATCAGCTGTTTTCCAAAACAACGCACTCAAACAGAGTAATAAACATGCCGCCACCGCTCCAGACCAATACAGCATCTTTCGGACGGGCACGCTCTTCGTGGACGTATTTCCAATCTGTTGTTGAATCCTTCCCCATAACTGATTTTCGTCAACGTTATCATCAGGCACTTCTTCTTTGTCCAGTCCAGCATACCAATGATCAATCAGTCTGCGTTCACTTGTACTAGCCTTATTCTGGCGGTACCTATCCATTAACAATTCAAAAATTCTTCTTTTCACTTTTTATGCCCACTGTTTATATACAAGTCCGCAAAAAAGCCCCAAAGTACTTCAAGAAATAGTTAATGTTGTATGAAAGAATTGTTAAATGATCCAAGTTCTGGAAATAGAAATTTTGGGAATGTGTAAGCAAGCTACTTAATGAACTCGTCAATAATAAAGACCAAGAGCAGGGTGAAACTACCGTTTTGAACATGTTGGTAGCCCAAAATAGCTTTACGTAGTCGTTTGGATGCTTCCGTAAGATTGTTTTTGACCGTTTGCTCAGATAGGCCCATACGCGTGGCAATCTCTCGAATGGATAAATGTTCCCATTTCAATAAAAGGGCCTGTCTCATATTATGGGGCATAATCTCCAGTTCTTCCTCCAACAACTTCTCTAAAGCTAGATAAGTGTTGAGATCCTCCGGATGCTCCTGTACATAATCAAAAATATGTTTGCTCCAATGATCCAACAATTTATCTTTGGCTTTATTGGAATTAAAAAAGTCTATAATTTTATATTTGAGCATTCCTTTCAAATAGGCCTGGAGGTTCATCTGGATATCGATGGTATGACGTCGTTCCCAAAATTGAACAAACAGCTCCTGAAGAATGTCCTCCACATCCTGTCGGTCTAGGATTCGACGAGCAGCATGCTGATAAAGATCTTTCCAGCAATATCGGTATAATTCCTCGTATGCAGCCGTATCGTTATTCTCTTTTATAGCCTGCAGCCAACGCTGATGTACAACTGGTCCTTGATTCATGCTACACCAAATATAAGGTTGAAATATTAAGTTTCTATTAATAAATGAATAAACAAACTGTAGACTATAAAATAGTTTCACATTCAAAATAAAACTTTTCAAAGCGAGCTAAATCTATATAACACGGCTCAATTTATTATCACTTAGCAGAAAAGAATCCGATCACCCTAAAAATCAATTATTTAAATTATTTGTTTATTCCAATATTATTCTTACCTTTGCAACGCCTTAGGCAATAGTGCCTATTGTATAAAATATTTCATGAACCCATTTTTAGAACTGGGAATCCGTGAGGAAGTTGTTAATGCCATCTCAGAATTAGGTTTCGAAAAACCTTCTGAAATTCAGGAAAAAGCCATTCCTGTTTTATTGACTGGTAACGACGATTTTGTCGGATTAGCCCAAACTGGCACAGGAAAGACCGCGGCATTTGGTCTTCCATTATTAGAGCAATTAGACTTTTCTCAAAAACACCCACAGGCATTAATTCTTTGCCCTACTCGGGAATTATGTTTACAAATCTCAAAAGATTTAGAAAAATTTGCTAAATACGTTGACAACGTACATGTTGTTGCTGTATATGGAGGTGCAAATATCTCAGACCAGCTACGTCAAATTAGACGTGGAGTGCAAATTGTAGTAGCGACCCCAGGTCGTATGTTGGATATCATCGGCAGAAATGCGATTGATTTTTCAAATGTAAAATATGTTGTATTGGATGAAGCGGATGAGATGCTCAATATGGGCTTCAAAGAAGACATCAACAACATTTTGTCAGAAACTCCTGACGAGAAAAAAACTTGGTTATTTTCGGCGACAATGCCTGCTGAGGTACGTCGTATCGCAAAGAATTATATGACCGATCCAGTTGAGCTTACTGTAGGTACAAAAAACACCGGTAATGCCAACATTGAACACCACTATTATTTGATCAAAGCAAAAGATAAATATGCTGCATTCAAACGTATTGTGGATTCAAACCCTGATATCTTTGGTATCGTATTTTGTCGTACAAAAATCGAAACACAGGATATCGCTGAAGCGTTGATCAAAGATGGTTACAATGCAGATTCACTGCATGGTGACTTATCACAACAACAACGTGATAAAGTGATGAAACGTTACCGTGACCGTAGTTTACAATTATTGATCGCAACAGACGTAGCCGCTCGTGGTATTGATGTGAGTGATGTAACTCACGTTATCAACTTCTCTTTACCTGATGAAACAGAAAACTATACACACCGCTCAGGCCGTACCGCCCGTGCAGGTAAAACTGGTATTTCACTTTCTTTGGTAAACGTAAAAGAGCTAAGCAAAATCCGTCATCTCGAAAAGATCATCGGTAAGCCTTTTGAGAAAAAACAAGTACCTCAAGGCGCTGAAGTTTGCGAAAAACAATTATTTTCTATCGTTAAAAAGATTGAAAATGTTGAAGTAAACGACGAACAAATCAGCCCATTCTTGCCTGCAATTATGGAAAATTTGGAGTCACTTTCAAAAGAAGATATCATCAAAAGATTCGCTTCTCTTGAGTTCAACCGTTTCTTGGATTATTACAAAAATGCACCTGATTTAAATATCGAAGCGCGTGACGGTGGTCGTGAAGACCGCGGTGATAGACGTGATGGTCGTTCACGTGAAGGTTCAAAAGGCTACACGCGTTTATTTATGAACTTAGGTTCAGTAGATGAATTCTCTCGTGGAGACATGTTGGGCTTCATCTGTAACAATGCGAATATTTCAGGAAAATCAATCGGTAAAATTGATTTGAAAGGCGTGTTCACATTCTTCGAAGTTCAAGATGCAGAAGTAGAAAAAGTATTCCAAGGATTCCAAGGTGTAGATTACAACGGTCGTCAAGTACGTATCGAAGTATCTGGTGAAGCAAGAGGTGAAGGTCGTGGCGACCGTGGCGGAAGAAGCCGTGGTGGTGATCGTGGCGGAAGACGTGAAGGTGGATACCGTGGCGGTGATCGCGGCGGAAGACGTGAAGGTGGTTTTGGAGGCGGTGAACGTGGCGGAAGACGCGAAGGTGGATTCAGTGGCGAACGTCGTGATCGTGGTGAGCGCAGCAGCAATGGTGGCGGCTTCCGTGATTTCTCTGGAAAACGTAAAGAATCAAAAAGCAAATACTAATCATTCGTATTTAGCATAAGAGTTAAAGACTCTGGCACAAAAGCGATCAGCTTGAGATGCCAGAGTCTTTTCTTTTACATCCTCTTCCGGTACAACTACTATAATCTCGTCTGCCAATACAATAGTATCTTTAAAAAACCGTAAATTAGCTGTATTACACGAACTGGATTTCCAACATGCCAACAGCAACGAGATTATTTGATTTAGCAAGCTTGCAATATGCTATTGCGCCAGATTTCCCTATGTTTTCTTTCAAAAAAGACAACGAGTGGGTAAAGGTCAGTAATACCGAATTTATTGATCGGGTCAATAAGACATCAAAAGGTTTGATCGCCCTTGGTGTTCAACCTGGAGAGAATGTGGCATTGATTAGTGAGAACCGTATCGAATGGAATATTTTGGATTTCGCAATCCAACAAATCGGTGCTGTAGTCGTCGCCCTTTACCCCAATATTTCGACTTCAGATTACGCTTATATTTTCAATCATGCGGAAATCAGAAATTGTATCGTTAGTTCAAAGAAACTATATACAAAAATATTAGCGATACAACAAGATTGTCCACAACTGAAAGCTATTTACAGTCTCGACAAGGAGAATGACCTCAATCACTGGGAGGACTTTGTTGCGAAAGGCGTTATCATTCCGGATGAGACACTAAACCAATTGCGTGATACTATCCAAACAGATACATTGGCATCGATCATTTACACCTCTGGCACCACGGGTAACCCCAAGGGCGTGATGTTATCCCATCGAAATTTATTGGCAGATACATTGAGTAGTGAATATTCCTTTCCGGTCGAACGTGGTGATCGTGCCCTCTCCTTTCTTCCTGTATGTCATGCATACGAACGCGTATTCCAATATGTTTATATGTACAAAGGGTTAACCATCTTCTTTGCACAGTCTATGGATACCATAGGTGAAGATTTTAAATCTGTAAAACCCCATATTTTTTCGGCTGTACCACGTGTATTGGAGAAAGTTTATGAAAAGATTATGGCTACCGGAGAGCAGTTGACTGGGCTTAAACGCAAACTATTCTTCTGGTCCTTAAGTCTCGGCGAACAATACAAACTAGCGGGGCGTTCGTGGTGGTATGATTTTCAGCTTAGCATTGCACGCAAATTAGTTTTTTCAAAATGGCGCGACGCATTGGGTGGTGATATCAAGGGGATTGCCTCCGGGAGTGCTGCTTTACAGGAAAGATTAATCCGTCTGTATATGGCAGCAGGAATTCCAATATATGAAGGTTATGGCCTCACTGAGGCGGGACCATGTATCGCTGTAAACTGCTATAAACGAGGTATGAAAATTGGTACTGTAGGCTTACCGCTAATTAATATTGAAATTAAGCTCGCGGCCGATGGAGAGATAATAACCAAAGGTGAAAATAACATGATCGGGTATTATAAAAATCCAGAGGCAACAGCTGAAGTGATCAAAGATGGTTGGCTTTACACAGGAGACATTGGTGAATGGGTAGACGGTAAATTTCTCAAAATTATAGACCGAAAGAAAGAGATGTTCAAGACTTCTGGTGGAAAATACATTGTTCCTCAGCAGATCGAATCTAAGCTGGTGGAATCCTCGTTTATCGAGCAGGCCATGGTAATTGGGGAAGCCCGCAAATTTCCTGCTGCTTTGATCGTTCCCAACTATAATAAACTGCTAGAATGGTCGAAAGGAACTTTTCCCTCCCTTGCCGATCTTTCTAAACAAGATTTTCTAAATAGTCCAGAACTGAAGCAGAAAATCGAATCGGAACTCAACCGTATTAATCAAAATTTTGGCGGCTGGGAACAGATCAAGAAGTTCGCTATTCTCTCCAACGAAATGACTGTTGAAACGGGTGAATTGACACCGACCTTAAAAATGAAAAGAAAAGTTATCTTACAAAAATACGATCGGGAGATTGAAGAAATTTATAAAATCTAGCCTACAAAAAAAGCCTTTGTCAAAAACAAAGGCTTTTCTATAATCAATTATATTATTTTTTAACAATCCGTTGACGAATCGCTTCATAGATCACTACTGCGGCCGATACAGACACATTTAACGAACCTATTTCACCGTACATTGGTATCTTGGCCAGATGGTCGGCAATGCGGATTAGGTCATTGGAAACACCAACGTCCTCCGCACCCATAATGACACAAGTTGGAGCAGTATAATCTACGTCGTAGATACTCGAGGTTGTTTTTTCTGTACTGGCAACTAACTGCACACCTGAATCAATCAAAAATTTACCAACTTTTGAGAGGCTATCATGGCGACAGACAGGGATTTTATAGAGTGCGCCAGCAGATGTCTTGATCGCATCAGGATTGACCTCAGCCGAGCCTTTTTTAGGGACAATGATGGCATGTACTCCAGAACATTCAGCAGTCCGTGCAATGGCTCCCAAATTGCGAACATCAGTTACTCCATCCAACATCAGCAGTAAAGGAGTTTCACCTTTTTCATAAATCTGCGGCAGAAGTTCCTCTATGTCATGATAGGTAATTGGAGAAATAACCGCAATTACACCTTGATGATTTTTACGTGTTATCCGGTTTAATTTTTCAATTGGCACCTGTTGAGAAGCGATATTATGTTCTTTTAACAAGGCTTTCAATTCTAGAATCAAACTACCGCTCAAACCACGTTGTATAAATAATGACTCGATCTCTTTACCACTATCGATTGCTTCGATGACAGCACGAATACCAAATACCATCTGATTCACTTCACGTCTTTCCCCGTGGTCGCGATCACGTCTCTGAAAATTTCCTTGCATAATAAATACTAAATATCTGCCTCTTCATAGAAGAGTTTGCAAATGTACAAAAATAAAAAATAACTATTGTGTTTGAATTAGCTTAGTCCTAAGTTAAACTCTTTCCTCAAAGTATCTAAGAGCGGATTTTTGTTGACCATAGCTTGATACTTCTCCTGAGAAGTATAGGGTTTGCGTGAGATAGTATGTTCCATCATTACCCCCTGAAGATCAAGCGAAAAATTCTGAAGTTTCACACGCAGGTAATTCAGCACATCAACCTTTGCGCTTTGCAATACATCCATCTGAACACCATTTTCGACATCAATTTCAATCAATACCCCATTTAAGCGGGGTTGCATAGCAGTCATCATGGTATACAAGTTAATCTTGTTTTCTGCTTTCAGCTGTTCAGCATAACTATTCCAAACAGCAATAAATTGGCCGAATGAAACATCACGCTGTTCGCTTCCACGTATTAATTCAGGTTCATCACCTTCTTTGGCAACGGTATTGTTATCGTATATGGTATTCAAATCCGGCAAAGACGGAATAATTGCAGCAGTAGATGCTCCCCAGCCCCCTTTTTTTACTTTAGGAGGCTCATTGGAAATAGTATCTTTTTTCACCTCTTCCTTTGTCTCGGAAGCCTGATAATTTACGGGGTTAGCTTGCGGACGCGGTGTTACCTGGTTTTCAACGACAGGAGCATTCACTGGAGAAGTCGCTTGCGGACTAAGAGCTACGGAGCTTTGTTGTGGTTGTCCCGCTACTGGCTCAGGAAGTTTTTTTTTTACACCCTCGGCTGCCGAAGGAATCTGTATGGACCCTAGCTGGCTCAATTTAATTGCACTTGCAATATGACATGTCTTGAGGAGTGAAAGTTCAACTTGTAAGCGTTGATTTTTACTTGTCTTATAGTTTATTTCACATTGATTGGAAATATTCAATGCAGACAACAAAAATCCTGGAGAGGCTTTTTGGGATTGCTGTAAATACTTTTGACGAATACTATCACTTACTTCCAATAATTTAAGCGTAGTTGGCTCTTTAGCCACCAGTAAATTTCTGAAATGCGCTGACAGACCGGCTATAAAATGACTGCCATCAAATCCATGATTTAAAATCTCATTGAAAATCAATAAAGTTTGTGCCGCATCTTCCCTTAAAATAGCGTCTGTTAGCTTAAAATAATAATCGTAATCCAAGATATTCAAATTATCGATTACCGCTTGATACGTGACATTTTTATTGGAAAAACTGACGATCTGATCAAACATCGACAAGGCATCCCGAAGACCACCATCTGCCTTTTGGGCAATGATATGCAAACCGTCCTGATCATAAGCAATGCCTTCTCCATCAGCGATACGAGCTAAATGACTGGCCATATCTTCCACTTTGATCCGATTAAAATCGAAAATCTGACAGCGCGAAAGAATAGTTGGCAAAATCTTATGTTTTTCTGTAGTCGCCAGAATAAAGATGGCATAGGAAGGTGGCTCCTCTAAAGTCTTCAAAAAAGCATTAAAAGCCGCTTGAGAAAGCATATGCACCTCATCTATGATATAGATTTTATATTTTCCAGCCTGCGGTGGTATACGTACTTGATCAATCAAGTTACGGATATCGTCTACGGAATTATTGGATGCCGCATCCAGTTCATGAATACTGAAGGAATTTCCATTTTGGAAAGACTTACAGCTATCACATGCGCCACAAGGTTCGGTGCCTGCTAAGATATTTTCACAATTTATTGTTTTCGCTAAAATACGTGCACAGGTCGTTTTACCCACACCACGGGGACCACAAAACAAAAATGCCTGCGCCAACTGGTTGTTGTGTATCGCATTCTTCAAGGTACCCGTAATGTGTTGCTGACCTACAACCGAATCAAAGGTAATCGGGCGGTATTTACGTGCAGAAACAATAAAATTATCCATTGCACGAAGATACGGATTTTAAAAATGAAAAAGGAGCATCTAAAACCTAAAAATAGATTGTAATTTTTTAATAATAATTCCTTCAATGCACAAAAAAAGCAAATTTTATCGTTAATTTTATATTACTACAATGTTATCAAATTGTTAATAATTGAAATTAAGGGAAATACATCGGATGTTTTTGACCATGCTAATTTGGTTAACCTGTGCTTCACAACAGCTTTGGGCGCAACATCATGATTTCGATTTTTATGATGGGAAGGTATCCATTGATGTTCCACCCGCCTTTAACATTCCATTCAAAGACAGCTTAACGATAGCTCATGTACAAAAATTCTATCAAATCGCTGATCAAACCGATTATATACAACTTGTAAACAGTTTGCTCGAATACAAAGATGAGCATCATTTGAATGATTGGGTCTATTATCAGCTGATTCGTCGCACCGCACAACAAATTGCCCCCAAAGCTGAAAATTATACACGCTATACTTTATATAAATGGTTTTTAATGTGTAAATCGGGTTATGATGCCCGCTTGGCTGTGGGGAATAATCAGATTATATTTTTCATTCAAAACAAAGAAGACATTTCTGATATTCCTTTTTTTGAAATTGACGGAAAGAAGTATACCTGTTTAAATTTTCATGATTATGGGAAACTCTTTCAACGCGCAGACACTTATATCCCCGTTAAGATTAAAGTACCGGAAGCTACTGAAGATTTTAGTTATAAAATCACAAAATTACCTGATTTTGTTCCAGCTAATTATAAAGAGAAGCAAATTGAATTCAATTATGGCCATAAAGCCTACCATTTTAACGTCAAGTTGAATGAAGATATCAGTGACCTTTTTAAAAACTATCCTGGTGTAGATTTCGAAACTTATTTCAATATTCCACTCAGCAAAGAGACTTATCAATCGCTGATACCTGCACTCAAGGAAAATTTAAAAGGAAAAAATCAACAAGAAGGTGTCGATTATTTAATGCGGTTCACCCGCTATGCATTCTTGTATGAAAATGACGAAGAGAATTTCGGGACCGAGAAACGTCTTTCTGCAGAACAAACGCTATTGAATAAATACAGTGACTGTGACGACCGTGTTGCCTTGTTTTTTTACCTGGTAAAGGAAATCTACAATCTACCGATGATCACCCTGCTCTATCCCACCCATGTAACGATGGCCGTCCAATTTGAACACCCTATCGGTGATGCCATTTTATACAATGGAAAATATTATTCAGTCTGTGAGCCTACTCCTCAAGCACAGAGTTTGGATATTGGACAGCTCTCCGAACAACTTAAAAATCAGTCCTATCAGATTGTTTATCATTACGAGCCGAGGTAAAAGTAATAGCTAAAAAAATATGTAATTTAAATTATTTCTTCGCTATTACTTTCACTTTTTAAGTCTATAAAAAATATTAATGTGGAATTGGAACTGGGTAAGCATAAAATGCAATTTGCCTTACATCCCATAAATCTTCATTAATATTATCTCTATTGACGCGATATAATTGCATATTCGGAACAGATCTATGAACACAATGATAGACAGGAATAGTTCCAGGGCGATTTACATTAAATGCATAAAAAGCAATACTTGAACTAGAGTGCTCATAAGTAAAGCCTGATGGTGCTACTGGAGGAGGCTCAACGGGATTTACAGTATAGAAGAAAATTTCACTGCCATCTTGAATTGGATTCCCATTTAAATCATATATACGAAATTTATGCTCGTATATTGAAATAGCCCCAGCTTTCTCTATCGAAGCTGCTGTCGAATAAGCTAAAAATTGTCTACCAGAAGTATGTCCGTCAAAACTATTAATAGGAAAATTTTCATTAGATGAAAGTTTAAAAACATCGTTAAATCCAAATTTAATGTTCTTATAGGAGATTAGAAAGAATGGAATAGGATCGGCCAGCGGGGTTATATTAATCGTATAATAGCTAATATTAGTAGAAAGAAAACCGGGTGAATAATTTGGAACCCATGCCCCATTACTATCTTTATATCTATATTTTACACGAATTTGAGCATTTTTCATTTCTGTTGGAATCTGAACAGTTACTTGGTATCCAGATTTTAAAAAGGGACCTTCATAATCTGATGTCGCTATATTTATCACTTTAAGATCTTTTGTCATTCCTGCTAAGTCAGCAAAAACGGTTACCTCCATTTGAACAGATTCGTAGCCAGACGATGCATTAGCTCTTGTAGAGGTTATACTCGCTATAAATTGAGATGTTCCATTATCTGTTACTTTGATCTTTCCATCTTGAAGATAATTTGAAAGCACATTAAATGAGTTGAGTTGAGGAGCTGCAAAGGAAATCAAAGTACCAAAAGACAGCCATAAACAAATAATTATTCTTTTCATTATTTTATATTATTTTGAGCCTTGTAGATATTTGCATTATTATATTCCTTTTCAACACGACTATATTTTTCCCGTACTATTGTATTGGGAATAAAAAGTTCTTGAGATAAACTATCATACTTAATTTCACGCTCTGAAACATTCAGAGCATATGCAAAAAATTTAACTACCTCAGTCTTGTTTTCTAAATTAATGACAGTTTTATTATGTGACTCCATAGTCACGCTATCTTTTGAACAACTCTGATTCAAAAACAATATTCCCCCCCCCCAACTATTGAGAGTTTAATTAAAAAAATTAAATTAAAATTCATACCACAATATTAAAAAACATATATTAAGAAATAATAAACTAAATAAAAACAAAAAAAACAATACCATTACAAACAATACATCAACAAAAAAAATGATAACAATACAAAAACTTTCACTCATTCAAACAAGCAGTTAACTGTAACAAAGGTTCAAGATTTTTATCTGGTAAAAGAAATCTACAATCTATCGGTGATGCTATTTTGTACAATGGAAAATATTATTCTGTCTGTGAACCTACTCCTCAACCACAGAGCTTGGATATTGGACAACTCACGAGACTATAATGTAAACTGTCTCAGATGAATAATTCGATAAGATTATTTATACTCTATTATTCAAACAACAGGCTTATGAAAGAAAAGACCCCATTCGATTTTTCGTTAGATAGACAGAGAACTGCAAAGCAATCTGAATGAAGAAAAGGCGTCAGGTAATAGCAACCGGCGAAATGGCAAGACTAAAAAGACTGTACGTGGCCTTAACACTGGAACTTTTGAGCTGGAGACAGGCCATGATAAATCCGGTACGTTTGAGTCTAAAGTAGTGCCCGAAAGACAATTAATCATCACTGAACAGCTAGGGGATATGTGCTGAGCATGTATGCCAAAGAAATGAGCACACGGGCTATAAGTGAGTTTATTAGGGAAATGTGTGCCATGGAGATCTCTGCCACAGTAATATCGCGTATAACTGAGAGTGTTCTCCCAGCAGTAAATGAGTAGCGTGCTAGGCCCTTATAAGCTGTTTATCCCTTTGTATTTCTAGACTGCATTCACATCAAAGTCCGTCAGTGAGGTACTATAATAAAAAGCAAATATTATTTCATGGGAGTGTAACACCAACTCATATCTTTGAAAATAATGTATAATCAATATTTTTATATTAAAAACTAACAGAGCTAAAGCAGCAACTTGAACATCTAACTAGGCACTTTACATTGAGGATGCTGGGACACAGAGAAACCTGCTTTAGTCTCTTTCTGAAGAGAGCCAGAATAGTACTTAAAGATATCTATCACGTTAGATAATCCTGTATAAAAGATGAGTAATGGTTATTCAGAATATCTGTTCTTTTATAATTTTAAAATAGGTAATTATGTTAAAGTATTCACTGGGATTGGATATCTCTTCTAAAGAAATTCACTGCTGTTTATCGACAATTGACAGCAGTCAGAGGGTAAGCATTAAAAAGGTAGTCGCAAGATTGCAAATACCTTTAAAGGTTTTAAGGATCTTGAGGATTGGGTTATACTTCATAGAAAGCAAAAAGAGATTCCGCTGGTGATTTGCATGGAAGCCACAGGAGTTTATTATGAAAATTGTGCGATGTATCTTAGCAAAGCTGGATTCTCGGTTTCCGTACTTCTTCCAAATTATGCAAAGAGATATTTACAGGCCTCGGGGGTAAAATCTAAGAATGACAAAATTGATTCGCAGGGACTTGCACAGATGGGGGCTGAAAAGTCACTTGAGCTATGGGAGCCTATCGGCGAGTTTTATTATAGTTTACGACTATTGACTAGAGAAATAGAAAATCTCCAGGAGCAAAAAACAGTGGTTGTTAACCAGATGCACGCCCTTCAACATGCTATGCATCAAAATAAAGTTGTCAATAAAACACTTCTTAATCGGCTTAAGCTGATTGAAAAGCAGTTAGAAGACCTGGACATGGCAACCCAAGAGCACATTGACTCAAATAAAGAAATAGCGGAAAAAGTAAAAAAATATGTAAGATAAAAGGTGTTGGAGTAAGAACTGTGGCAACGCTAATAGCAGAAACGAACGGCTTCAAATTATTTAAAAATGCTAGACAATTAGTTAGTTTTGCAGGATATGATATCGTTGAAAACCAATCAGGGAGCCATCACGGAAGAACTCGAATTTCAAAGAAAGGGAATAGTCATATTCGAAGAATTTTGCACTTGCCAGCTTTCGGAGTGGTCAGATGGAAAGTGGGCCCTTTTGAGGATCTTTACGAGCGGACTTATGCTAAACATGGTATAAAAATGAAAAGCTACGTAGCAGTCCAAAAAAAACTTCTAGTAATAACCTATTCGCTCTGGAAGAATGACCAAGAGTACGATGGAAAATATAACAAACAAGAGGAAAAGGAGCTTTCTATTTAGAAAATGTCGATAGTCGGTGAATTCTAGCACAGCTTATTAAGCAAGTAGTGCCGACTAATTTGCCAGCACTACACAAGGTAAACATCACAAGTGAACAATCACAATATGCTTCCTCATGGAGAACAAAGTTAGCAAAGAATTAGGGAAAAATAAATGAAATAATATTTGCTTTTTATTATAGTACCTCTTATCTTTTGAATCTTGAGGTGCACCCGAAGGTAACTTAGAATATTTTACTTCAGTCTTATTTTGATCAATGCTGATATTTACAAAATTACCCCAACCGGAAATTCCTTTTATTTCAACTTTCAGTCCAGAAGATGGGGAATCATTGGTATCATCCGATTTTTTACATCCAAAAAGAAGGAGAACACCGATTACAACCAAGAAAATCGCTTTTTTCATGTTTTATAATTTATCTTATTTGACTATATAACGACTTGGCGACTGAAAATGCGACAAAAAATCTGTTCTGAAATATAAGTCACCAGCCAATAATTAAGTCGAGTGCGCTTTGGTTCGGGCCATGCTCATGTCTGCTTCTGATGAACAATCGACCTTGGATAAACTTCGACCAGACGTTGACCAGCCTCTGCCACAAAAAGCTAGTCAATTTTTTCGCAACTAATTCATGTAGCAGCGAGAAAGCTCTCAGAAGCCGGACCACTTTTTCATACCGCTCACATTAAATAAAAAATCCTACACAAGGCAGGATTTTCTATTATCTATTTAACTAAACTATAATTACTTCACTTGTCCAGGCGTTGTATAGGGCAAAGATTGCGGATCAAAATGTGCCCAGCCAGCTGTCCAATCCTCTGTTCCAAAAGCACCTCTATAAGCAACTTTATCAAAGAAGCTAACGGAAACTTTCGCATTTGTAAAGTTTGCTCCTATTGCAGCTGCCGATCCAGTTGATAACGTAAAGTTTGGATTTGCCGGAGAACTGGAGAAATCCTTTCCAAAACTGTAAGGAGATGTAAACAAACTACTAGCGTACATTTTATTTTCAAAGGTATTATTTGCTTTAATTAACGCTTCTACCTGAGCTGCAATACTCGTCGCTGCAGTCGTCTTTATCCCTACTGGATTTCCATAAAACAAATTATTAGCAAATAACGCATTTCCATCAACAACATTCTTCGAGGTTGACTCTGCTGTAGTAACCTTTGTATCATCAACATAAATTCCAATAGGAAATCCTGAAATGACAGAATTTACAACACTGATAGAGGAATTACGACGGAGTTGGATACCATGTTGGAAATTAGCATTTGGGGAAAATCCATCCTTAGAAATCGGTCCGATAATAGATACATTAGAGAAGACCGCCGCCGTTTTTGGCGTTTGGTCTGTTCCACTGCCGTTATTATCCGATTCAAAACCGTTAGATTGCGAAACGTCGGCTGCAGCATTAGCACGCTGAGCCACGGCAAACTGAACATTTCCTGAATAACCAAAATCGGTATCAAAATCGTCATCCCAAGTACCTACTGCCAATAAATGTTTTGCATTTACCGTACCACCAAACCACTCAAAAGCGTCATCTCCCGAACGATATATCTGAATATAATCTAATGTTGTTCCACTACCAACACCACCCAATGTCAAACCATTAATCTCATTATCTGGGGAAAAAGGAATTCCGCCAAATTCTATACGAACATATTTTAATGTTCCAGAATTGTCCGCAGCATCAGTACCACCATAGTAGATATAATTCTTGTCGTCTTTACCAGTTGGAGCTGCTAAACCACCTTCAATTTTAACATCGTTTCCTTGGTTTACAGGCGCTTTACCAAGTATGATAAGGCCTCCCCAATCTCCATGCGAGCGAGCTCCTGATGCCAAACCTGATGTAAACACAATTGGTTTTTCAACAGTTCCAACAGCATTTATTTTTGCACCACGTGTAATTGTCAATGTTCCTTTGGTTGCTTTATCACCTTTGATAATCGTACCCGGCTGAATTGTTAACGTCGCACCATTAGATACATACACAAATCCCTTCAACACATAAATCTTATCGGAAGTCCAAGTGGTGTTACTTGTAATTTCTCCTGAAATTTCGACCACATTTTGATTCCCTGGATTCGTCGGAGTTTCTGTTCCATCACCATTATCTGTAATTGTAGTTTCTTTACATGCCCCTGCAACTAACAATGCAGATAAGGATAAGAATAAAAATCTTTTTTTCATTTTTTAAGTTTTATATACTGTACAAATAAATTCAATTACTTTAACCTCTAAATTAAATTCCTGTTAATTTTATATTATAATCTAAAATGTATAATTAAATGACAATGAGTAGTTTGAACCTGGCTTATATTTAAAGCTGGTCTCATTAGGAATATTTAACTGTTTATTATCATAATAAACATTGATGGCATTATTTAAGATGTCTCCCGCGTTAAGTTTAATCTCGCCTTTATTTTTCATCAATTTATACCCCACCTGGAAATCCAACACATTTCGTGGCGCTTCCCAAGTACTTGCAAAACGAACCCCACTCGCCTGCGTTATACGTTTACCAATTCTATTGTAAAGTATATTAAGGCTTAATTTATTATCAAGTGCTGTGTGTTGTAAACCAGCATTTATAACATATGGAGACTGCCCTACCATAGGTCTTGATTTATCAATGTAATCCAAATCAGTCGGGTTTTTCACCTTAGAATGTACCAACGAAACATTTAGATATGCTATGGTATTTTTTAAGAATTCTTGTTCATCAATAAAACTCAAATTTTTACGTGCTTCCACTTCAATACCATATAAGTCAGCTTTAGGTGCGTTGAAATAACTGATATCTGGTGTGGAATTCACGTCGTAACGGAACGGTTCAATTGCATCCTTAAACCCTTTGTAAAAAGCTGATACAGAAAGTATTTCGCCAGCAGAAGGATAATATTCGAGACGTAAATCCGCGTTATTGATAGAACTCCTTTTTAATTTCTCGTTACCAATAATCATTCCCATATTCTCGAAATCGTAGAATGAGAATGGGGCTAATTCCCTAAATTCAGGTCTCGCTAAAGTACGATAGTATGAAGCTCTGATGTTGGTTTTGGGAGTTAAACTATACGTCATATTGACCGACGGTAAGAAATCAAGTTTGCTGTCATCAACACTTTTTTCAATCTTACTCGACAATATCCGCAGGGCATCAACTTGAACATTGTAATTTTCAACTCTCAATCCGTAAACGATCCTGAACTTATCTGCAAATTTTTGGTCCATCATTAGATAACCAAACGTCGATAATGATTTTGCATGATAGATATCACCATCTCCTTTTACTTCACCAAATTTATATACATTTTGATCAATCAGTGAAGGTGAAAAAATTTGATCCGGAGCAAGCTGTAATATACGTGTTTGTTCCTCTCCGCTAACCGCTAACGTATTTAACTCAAAACCAACAAATCGAGCGTCAAAATTACGCTTCCTAAATTGGCTTCCAGCTCCTGCTTTAAAAGTACTTGGTGCGTTTAAAAAATTCAAAGGCGTAGAATAACTCGCCTCTCCGGAAAAGATATTCTCATTCAAATCAGCAAACAGCCTTGAATTCGCTTTACCCACAGTGGTCAAATTTGCAAGATATGGAACAGAAGCGTCATTTGCATAATCCTCGTGTTTCTGATAATTTATTTTAGTTTGATTCGGCTGGTTATTCCCAATATTACTCCAAGACGCCGTCCACTTAATCTTATCATTTTTATCACTCAATACATGCTCGCCATCTAGCGTAGATTTAAACAGGGATTTTTGCATCAAATCAAATGCATAAAACTTGTTAATGGAAGATGAACTACCATCTGTTCCAAATCGTTCCGTATATGTGTTATCATAAGTTCGATTGTACAAGTTTTTCCAAGTTATTTTATTCTTTCCAAATGTATAACCAAAATTCGCTAAAGCACCTAAATTAGTAGAGAACTTGTACTGTTGATCCCGATAATCATAGGTAAACCAATTGCGTTCAATATTTGGAAGAATATTCTGCGAATTACGATAGTTTACAGAAAATAAAGCTCCAAAACGACTATTATTTTCGTATTGTTTTACACGCCCCAAAGAAAATTGGTATGTCTGTGAAGGCAACGCACTTTTTGTCTGAATACCAAAATCATTCGGAAGTGATTTTAGCGCCAGTCTTTGCCATTTTTGAGATAGCTGTCCATCAACATCTGCCCGAGATGGAAAATTTTTAGCCAATTGACTTGATCCATCATCAAAACCTAAATAATTCTGAACGTTCTTTTTAGTTTGTAAAAAATCTTTAAATGTCGATGCAGAATTATAACCATATCCCAAGCCGAAAGAGACAAAATTTCGATCTGGAATATCTTTTGTAGAAATTTGAACTGCCCCTCCGGCAAAGTCCGCCGGAAGATCAGGTGTTGCAGTCTTCGAAATTGTAATTTTATCAATTAAAGCCGCTGGAATAATATCAAATGAAAATGCGCGACGATTGGCTTCTGTACTTGGTAATACCGAGCCATCCATCATAGCAACATTATAGCGATCACTCAAACCGCGAACGATAACAAACTTATTATCTTGAATTGTCGTACCACTGACACGACGTAATGCTTCGGATGTATTTTTATCTGGCGATCTTCTGATCTGCTCACTTGAAATACCATCAGAAATCAATGCACTATTTTTTTGTTGCGAATATAAAGCACCGATAGATTCTTTCTTAAAAGATCCTGTAACCACAACTTGATCTAACACCTGTCCTTCTGAATTATCAAGAACGATATCTAAATTGGTCAAATCATTCGCTTTAATCTCAACCTCGGTAACTTGCTTTGTCGAGTAACCAATGTAAATATATTCTACAGTATATTTACCTGCCGGTAAAGCTGGAATACTGTACTTTCCGGATACATCAGAGCTTCCGCCCCTTGATGTTCCTAAAATACGCACAGTTACACCAGTGATTGTTTCACCAGTTTTACTGTTCGTAATAGTCCCCATTAACTTCCCACTACTTTGTGCATAAACTGTTGTTGATGCAGCTACTACAAGCGTCATGGCAGCAGCGATTCCTTTAAGTTGTAATTGTGGTTTCAATTTATTTGTTTTTTGTTTCTGCAAAGCTATTAGCAGAATATTAGATTAACATTAACAACAAATTACCATTACATCAATCAGTTGTTAACTTAATGTTACCTATAGCCAATTTTTTCTCGATTTTCAGCAAAAAAGACTGTTTATGGCCAATTTGCGTAGTATTTGAATGGTCTCCAGGGAGATCATATTAAAGGAGTGTAATAAAATTATTAAGCACTTAATTTATTAACACAATAGGTTATTTTTCTAATTTATACCTTAATGAATGTCATGTAACGGGTTTACATAGCTACCTGATACTGCTAGTTGAAAGCGAACGATCATCTTCCATTGCAGTTGTTAACTCACCGCAGTAAATTGCTTTTTATATGCAATATAATTGCAATTATATTGCATATAAAAAGCAATTTATCTAAGTTTGAATATATTTTCAATTTCTGATCCGCATGAGCACTCCAATCGTATCGACAACACAGTTATCATTTCAGTATCCCAATTCAAGGCCAATTGAATTTCCAGATATTCATATCGAGAAAGGTCAACATACACTGTTATTAGGGGATTCAGGTTCTGGAAAAACAACACTGCTGAATATTTTTGGGGGCTTGGCTCGGCCAGAAACAGGTCAGGTCAAGATCAATAGCCAAGATCTAGCATTGTTATCAAACAGCAAATTGGATGAGTTTCGTGCCCAATATATCGGGTTTATATTCCAAGAGGCACACCTGCTGAGAAATCTAACACTTTTGGAAAACATCAAGTTGGCGCAGTCTTTAGCAGGAAAAAAAATAGACATCAGTGCAATCCATCTCATTCTTAAACAACTACAATTAGATCAAAAAAGTGATGCCTATCCGAACGAATTAAGCCGCGGCCAGTTACAACGCGCCGCTATTGCACGTAGCGTCATCAATAAACCAGCCTTATTAATTGCTGACGAACCTACTGCCGCTCTGGATGACAATAATACCTATAGGGTATTAGAACTCCTCTTATCGATAGCTGACACTGGTGGGTCAACTTTACTGATAACAACACACGACAAGAGAATAAAAGATCAGTTCTCCAAAATGTACCTTTTAAAATAATTGTTTTACTTTATTTACGCGTCACCTTTAGTTTTTAAAATTTGTTATGAACACGATACAATTGGTTTGGAAAAATTTAAGTAGGCAGTTTGGCTCGGTCTTTCTCAGCATGCTGTTAACGGCGTTTGGAATTTCCATCCTTGCCGTGCTTTCAATCACCGGAGAAACTTTTGAAAAGCAGCTTGACAATAACAGTAAAAATATTGATTTGGTCGTCGGTGCCAAGGGAAGCCCCCTTCAATTGATCTTATCGAGTATTTATCATATCGACAATCCAACCGGTAATATCCCACTAGAGGAACTGGAACCACTACGCCAAAATCCACTTGTTCGGCTTGCAGTCCCCTTATCTTTAGGCGACAATTTTAAAGGTCACCGCATTGTTGGAACTGATTCATCGTTCTTAGCTATTTATGAAACCTCAATAGCTGAAGGCCATATTTGGCAAAATAATTTTGAAGTAGTCATTGGTGATCAAGTTGCCAAAAAACAACAGCTAAAAATTGGCGATCAGATCCATAGTTCACATGGCCTGAGCAAAGATGGTCACCATCATGATGAACATCCTTTTACCGTTGTGGGTATTTTAAAACACAATAATAACGTTACGGACAACTTAATACTGACCAACTTAGAAAGTGTTTGGGATGTACATGGCATTGCACATGAGCATGAGCATCAAGAAACAGCAGCAGAGAAACAACTACGCGAAAATCAAGAAGACCGGGAGGAAACCGTCAAGGCGCACTTCCACCACCACGGCGAAGATATAGCAGAAAATTCATCTTCTCCCGTCGAAATGAATGAAAAAGGACATCACGAACAGGAAGACCATCCTGAACACACAGAGGAAGGTATGTTTGTGAAGTCCATAGGGGCCGATATGGTCAAGCAAAATGGACTGGAAATAACCGCCATCCTACTCAAATATCAATCTCCTGCGGCGATCGGAATTTTACCAAAATTGATCGATCAACAAACCGATATGCAGGCCGCATCCCCTGCGATGGAAAGTACACGTCTATTCTCTTTATTAGGTGTAGGGATAGATTCTTTATCTATACTAGCTTATGTAATTATGTTTATTGCAGGTTTAAGTGTCTTTATTAACCTATATAATGCATTAAAGCAACGTAAATACGATCTTGCCATCATGCGTACGCTCGGAGCCTCCAAAGGAAAACTCTTTGCTATTGTGCTCCTTGAAGGACTTACAATTACTATTATTGGTGGATTAATTGGACTTATAATGGCACATTTGGCTCTCTACTATATCAGTAATCAAGCGAGTCAAAGCGCTGATTTTATTGAGGCCTTTAAACTCCATCCCAAAGAATTGGTATTTTTGTTTGCTGCTTGTATAATCGGTATCTTCGCAGCAATCATTCCAGCAATCAAAGCTTACAGGACAAGTATTTCTGGAACGCTATCAAGTAAATAAGTTTAACTAAGATCAATACACTACAAAAAAGATCGCAATAAGAAGAGCAGTTTGACCTATAGGTAGGATAACGTAAAATATAGAAGAACAGCTTCTTGATACAAAACAATAGCATAACACATGAAAAAAACGCTGACAGTATTACTATTTATAATATTTTGTACAATACAATCACAGGCTCAAATAGGCAGTAATCCGGATGTTCCGGACCATACGCCTATGATGAACAAAACATGGGAAGCGATTGATAAGATGGCTTATAAAGTAACCTATAATGGGGCAAAGAAAGTATATACTCCATTCTATCCAAAAGAACTTAAAGCCCTAGAAAATAAAATAGTTGAATTACCGGGCTACATGGTTCCTCTTCATAGTGGTCGTAACCATAAAAACTTTATGATGTCTGTATTACCCGTGATGCAGTGCCAATTCTGTGGATCGAATGGAATTCCACCCATGGTTGAAGTAACGTTAAAAGGTAGCGCGATAAAATTTTCCGAAGATCCAATTAAATTAAAAGGGAAGATGATCTTTACCAAAGATCCACTTAAGGGAAATGCTGAGATCCAGATTGTAGATGCGGAACCAATAAAATAAACTAGCGTCCATTTGAACGATCAAATTGGCTTTGCAAATTATTCTTCAGAGCCAATTTGCCAAACCAACGCAGCGGCTTATTTTATCTATTCAGCAGCGAAACTTCCATACATGCGGCTAAAGCGGCCGTTTCGGTCCTTAAGCGCGCTTCTCCCAAAGAAATTGGATGAAATCCCATTTGTAGTGCCAAATCAATTTCCTCCTCAGAGAAATCTCCTTCTGGACCAATGAGGATAATATAATGTTGCGAAGGCTCCAAAACCTGGTTTAAATACTTTTTTTCAGCATCAACACAGTGTGCAATTGCTTTTTGAACGCCTTCTGTTGGAATATCTCTCAAAAATTGTTTAAACGATACAGCTGGATTAAGTTTGGGAAGATAGGCTTTCAATGATTGTTTCATGGCTGCAACAACCACCTTGTTCAGACGATCTAATTTTACCTCTTTTCGCTCAGAATGCTCACAGATAACTGGAGTTATTTCCTGAATGCCAACCTCAGTTGCCTTCTCTAAAAACCATTCTATACGATCAATATTCTTCGTTGGAGCAACAGCGATATGTAGATGATACCTCGGCTGCTGAAAGTCTTCCTTGACATTTAAAATAGTAAGAACGGTACGTTTGGGATGAGGGTCAATAATTTGAGCTTCGTATAAACCACCACGACCATCGATGAGATGTAAATGATCGCCAGTATTCATACGAAGCACGCGAATAGCATGTTTACTTTCTTCCTCACTAAGGATAAAATTTTCTAACGAAGGATTTAAATCCGGTGTAAAAAATAACTGCATGTATTAGCGTTATTAGGTTATTCTTCTGTATCATCATCGGCCGATTCGACCAATTCCAATTTGACAAACTCAATATTCTGTTGGGCTTTCCGGATAATAGTGAATACGTAGCCATATTCTTCTTTCCGCTCGCCTACTTCGGGAATTTTATCAAAAATCTCACTCACCAAACCCGACATGGTATCGTAATCTTGACTCTCTGGCAATTCTATAGGGAGAAACTCATTCACATCATGAATACTAGCTCCCGCATCGACCATATATTCCGTTTCAGAAATTCGTTCAACAACTGGAGTTTCCTCATCATATTCGTCCTGAATCTCACCGACCAGCTCCTCAACAATATCCTCCAGGGTAACCATACCTGCTGTCCCACCAAATTCATCCAGTACAATCGCCAACTGTAGACGCTTTTGCTGAAATTCAGCCATGAGATCATTAATCTTCTTCGTTTCAGGAATGAAATAGGGCTTGCGCATGATATTTTTCATGACAACTTCCTTTCCTTTAGCTAAGAGGGGAAGAATATCCTTTGTATGTACAATACCAACGATTTGATCAATGTTATCTTCATAAATTGGGAGACGGGAATACCCCTCTTCAGTCATTGTTTCAATCAGCTCAGAGGCATCAGCGCTAACTTCAACAGCGACAATTTTGGTACGGGGTACCATAATATTCTTAACGATACGTTCGTTAAAATCAAATACATTTTTAATCAATTCGTGCTCGGAAATATCCAAAGCACCAGACTCTTTACCTTTATCCAACAGGTACTGTAACTCCTCAGAAGAGTGCGCAGATTCACCTTTAGTGACTTCAAATCCCAAAATTTTCAGTAGAAAATTAGCGAAACCATTTAAAATCCAAATAAATGGTCTAAAGATAAAGTAGAAAAATTGCAGTGGAACCGCAATTTTCATGGTTGTTGCTACAGGTTTTTGAATCGCAATTGATTTAGGAGCGAGCTCTCCAAATACAATGTGTAACACAGTAATAATTGTAAAAGCCAATATATGTCCTGCATTCGTCGCGATTGTACCTGTCAATTCAACACCGAAAAAACCGAGAAACCCCTGCACAATTTGGGTCATTACAGCCTCTCCTACCCAGCCTAAGGCGAGTGAAGAAAGTGTAATACCCAATTGTGTAGCGGCCAAATAACCATCCAAATGCTCCGTTATACTTTTGGCTATTGTGGCAACTTTGCTACCTGTTTTTGCCTGAACTTCAATTTGGGAGACTCGGACCTTGACAATAGCAAACTCTGCCGCGACAAAAAAGCCGTTAGCCAATACTAAAAACAATGTCCAAAATATATCGAGCGCCATGCTTGGGGTTATTTGTTAACAAATTCTTTTTTGTACAACTCGATAGCCTCGATCAAGATTCTTTGCGCTTCTTCACGTCCCTTTACACCCTCAACAATGACATGTTTCTTTTCGAGTGCTTTATAACTCTCAAAGAATTGTACAATCTCCTTCATCGTATGCGGAGGCAATTGATCAATATCTTTAATGTAATTAAAAACAGGATCATTTTTGGCGACCGCAATAATCTTATCATCTTGTTCTCCACCATCAACCATATTCATCACACCAATAACCTGTGCTTCAACCAATGTCAAAGGTAAAATATCCACTGAGCAAATAACCAAAATATCCAAAGGATCTTTGTCATCGCAATAAGTTTGTGGTATAAAACCATAATTAGCAGGATAAACGACAGATGAACTCATTACTCTGTCCAAAAGCAACAAACCAGTTTCTTTGTCTAATTCATACTTTCCTTTGGATCCGTTTGTAATCTCAATGATAGCATTTACGGCATTTGGAACATTCTCACCTGGAGAAACCATGTGCCAAGGGTTTTGTTTACTCATTTTTTAATTTACTGTATATTTTGTTTGTTTCTTTTATCTTTAATACGCTTTTTTAATAACGTTATTGCAATCGGCAAAAATGCGATCACAATCATACCAACGACAACATATTCTACATAATGTAAAATCCAAGGGAACTCTATACCGAGGAAATATCCAGAAAGGGTCAACACAAGTACCCAAATAGCAGCCCCGGCAACATTGTACAGAACGAATTTCTTAAAATCTAATTTTACAACACCGGCAAAGATAGGTGCAAAAGTACGAACTATTGGAACAAATCTTCCTATAATTAAAGCTGTTCCACCATATTTATGGTAAAACTCTTCCGCCATGACCACATACTTTCGCTTAAAGATGAAGCTATCTTTTCGCTTAAATAACATTGGTCCGGCTCGATAACCAAACCAATACCCTGTAAAATTCCCTAATACTCCCGCAACAAACAAGCCTAAACAAAGCGTGTATATATTAACGTCAATTTTATTTAGTGCACAAAATAATCCTGCAAGAAATAATAAATAATCACCAGGTAGAAAAAATCCAAAAAATAGACCTGTCTCAGCAAATACAATTAAGATAACCAGATAAAATCCACCAGAGCTCAATAACTCTTCTGGATTTAATAATTGTTGAAATGACAACAAAAGTTCATGCATAATCTTTAGTAAAAATCAATATTGCGTTTCTTTTTTAGAACAAATCCTACGCTTCTCCTTGTACAAATTTTAAACAGCAAAGTACAAATATAGCATTCTTCTAAAAAACGAACGTAAATCAAGTGTAATATAATCTTTTCTAGTTATTGATTTTGAGCAGTTATACCGACAATAGACTCGCGAATAGTAGTCGCAATTTCATGAAGTTCATCATTAGCCAAGCTCAATTTAGGTCCAGCAAAATTTAAATCACTAATTTTATTAATAGGTACCAGATGTATATGTGCATGAGCTACCTCCAAGCCAACTACTGCTACACCGACTTTTACACAAGGAATCACTTTTTTAATACCTTGAGCAACAATTTTAGCAAATACCCAAAGTGCCATATATTCATCATCCGCTATATCAAAAATATAATCTGTTTCTTTCTTAGGGATCACCAGAACGTGTCCCTTAGCCAATGGGCTGATATCCAAAAAAGCCAGAAAATCATTACTTTCTGCAACTTTGTAAGCTGGAATCTCCCCAGCAACGATTTTTGAAAAAATTGTCGACATATTATTCTAATCTTGGAATAAATCTTTTAAACAGTGATTAGCAGAAAGCAGACTTTAAAATGCAAAGCCTTCGGTATGTTAACAATTAAAAATTTAACTGTAGATTTTATCACACCCTGTTTTTCTACTGTCAACAAATATAAACAAAAAAGGTCGCGATTACTATATCACGACCTTCTTAATATAAAGTTAATTTGTGGATGTGCGGTTATGGCATACCGCACATAACCGACATATATTATCTTGAAATCTCTACGATTTCGAATTCAATTTTCCCTGCTGGCACTTCAATAACAGCTGTATCACCTTTTGATTTACCCAATAAACCTTGGGCAATAGGAGACTTAACAGAGATCTTACCAGACTTCAAATCCGCTTCTGACTCCGCAACCAATTGATAAGTCATTTCAGCACCATTCTTCTTGTTCTTGATCTTAACAATCGATAACGCCAAAACTTTAGATGTATCCAATTTGGACTCATCAATTAAACGGGCTGTCGCAAGTGTGTTCTCCAAATTGGCAATTTTAGCCTCATGAAGCCCCTGAGCTTCTTTAGCAGCATCATATTCTGCATTTTCTGACAAATCCCCTTTGTCTCTTGCCTCTGCAATAGCATTGGCAATTTTAGATCTTCCTTCCGTCTTCAGATAAGCCAATTCTTCTTTAAGCTTACGCAATCCTTCTTCCGTAAAATAAGTTACTTCTGCCATAATTTTATCTTTTTTCTTATTTTCTACATTTTAAAAAAGAAACAAGACCATATTACCCTCGTCGGGAAACATGGTCTTGCTTCGAATCTATACGAAGATAATAATTGTTTTCAACAAAACAAATTCTTACCTGTTAAATATAATTAAATCTCTTCCTCATCAACAAATTTATATCCCAGCCCCCTTACGGTCTGTAGATAATGTGGCTTATCAGGGTTTGTTTCTATCTTTTTTCTTAAACGAACCACGTGCATATCCAAGGTCCGTGTGTTGACGTTTGAGCTATATCCCCAGACAACTTCCATTAACTCTTCGCGCGTAATCTCTCGACCTAAGTTTTGTAGAAAATGAAGTAAAATTCGGTTCTCCAAGATAGTCAACTCAACTTTTCTTCCGTCACGTATTAAGGAATGGATGTTGGGATGATGTTCCGTCTGACCAAATTTATAAACTTCGGGACTGTTTTTAGGCAAGAAAAATTTCACCTTATTATCGATCATAGCAATAAGCACATCCATATTGAACGGCTTGCTGATGTAATCAGTCACACCAAAGCTATAGGCTTCAATTTTGTCTACATCTTGAGATTTAGCTGTCATCATGATAATGATATTCTCAAAGCCGGCTTTACGGACATCTTCACAGATCTCGTTGCCCTCTTTTCCTGGAAGCATCCAATCCAGCAAAACCACATCGGGCCTCTTTTCCAAAATCAAACCCTCCGCTTCATTCCCATTTCCGCTTTGAATGACCTGATAGCCTTCGGATTCCAATCGATGTTTTACCAAGAAACGTAGGTTCTCATCATCTTCAATAACAGCAACTGTGATGTCTTTATTCATATTTAAATTTATTTTTAAACCGGAAATACCAAGGTAAAGGTGGTCCCTTGTCCCAACTGACTTTTTACTGTAATATCACCGCCTATAAATTCAGTAATCTCCTTACAGAAAGCCAATCCCAAACCGATACTTCCTTGCTGATTATATTGACTTTTTATTCTATAAAACTTTTTGAAGATGTTGTTAAACTCAGCCTTCTCAATCCCTATTCCTTCATCTTTAAAAGTGATAACAAAATTCTTCTTGTTTTGTTGTATCGCAATATCCAAGATTTTATGCCCCGCTTTCGAATATTTATAGGCATTATCAATCATATTTTGAAACACGCTACTCAATAGTACCGGATCTGCAAGCATTGATGTCCTTACATCAATTTTTGTGCTAATCTTGAAATCCGAGTATTTTATTCTTGACGAAGCTACTAGATTTTCGGTAAATTCCTCCAAATCAACTTCTTCTTTATTTAATTTTATGGTTTTATTTTCTATCTGACTAAACGACAATAGCTTATTCATCAGGTTATTTAATCGGTCTGCCTCCTGATCCAATATATTTCCATACATTTTCCGTTCTTCATCAGAGAGTACCTGCGCACTCTTAATATTATTTCCAGCAATTTTTATAACGCTCACAGGCGTCTTAAACTCATGCGTAAGATTATTGATGAAATCGTACTGCAATTTAAAAAGTCTTCCGTTAATTTCTAAATTTCTATAAATTAAATATAGTATTGCAATTAAAATAATATAAATCAGGGATACACCGCCCAATACCGGCCAAAAACTGCGGTTTATCTCTTTTGATAGAAAACTCTTACTCGATCTAAAAAGAAGTTTATAGTCAGCTAAGGCTCCTGGTAAAGGCATCTCAGTAGAAATCTCGTCATTTTCTGGCGTGATCGGGGCACCCACCAACGGAACTATTTCTACTTTCTCATAAAGATTTGAATAGCTATTTTTTACTTCCAGATACATTGGATCGATCTGAAAATTGAACATGTCCTGTTCATATCCCACAGTATGATCCAAATTACCTTCCATGATGGACTTATAGACAATTAAGTCATTGACCCTCGGAATATTCAAGTAGGTAATCTGTCCGGGTCTTATCGTATAAAAAACCTTCAGAATATCCTTATCAGAAAGCTTGGCATTCGGTTGCAATTTATCGATATAAGTTGCCAGCTTGACGCCAATATTATTAATTTCCTCAGAATGCAGGCCCATCTGCCCACGGTCTCGAATCGTATTCTTATTCAGCCCGGATCGGGAAACGGTAAAAATGGTTATGGTCTTCGGTTGAATTCTAAGATTATTAACAATAAAACCATAGTTCAAGTTATGATCATTATTAAATTGCAAATCAAAAAAACCGATTTCCCGAACAAAAGGATATGAACTTAATATACTATACGCATATTTCCCCGCCTGCACTGAATCCAAAAAACCCTGATAAAAAGAAACTTCAGGAATTCTATTTTGAAAAAAATCGTTGAAAGGGATTAAGGTTTGATCAAATATTTCTGATTTCCGGTTAGTGAATTCATTTTTTATATGCGATTCTGTATAATTACGGGAAAGAAAAAGGGCAAAAATGTACAGACCACTAATCACGATGAAAAACATCAACAATAGGCCGTAGTTTTTTCGATAGCTATATTTCTCTGCTTTCATAGTCTCCCCGCCTTTAGTCTACAAGATATTTCGCCAAAAATCGCTCCAGCTCATTATAGTAACCAAAGACATTCTCATCCCGTTTAAAAGTTCTATCTTCATCCTCTTTCAGGATGTATTGCACAGGAACATTATTATTCTTTAATTTCTGCACAAATTGATTTGCGTCCGGAACCGAACTAAATCGATCTTTCCCCCCTTGGACCAATAACACCGGTATCTTTACTTTATCCGAATGAAAAACAGGTGAAATATTTTTGAATAGTTCTGCCTCCCGAATCGGATTTCCAACGATTTGATACATTTTCTGCACATAAGATTTAAAGTATGGCGGAATATCCCTAAAGTAAGTGAATAGATTGGTATAACCGGAATAAGACACGGCGCACTTATATAGATCAGAATTAAAACAGGCTGCATGTAGCGCAGAATAGCCCCCAAAACCTTTCCCTACAATAGCGACACGTTCCCGATCAGCAATTCCTTCTTTAATCAGCCATTTCACCCCATCGGTAATATCATCCTGAATCTTCCCGCCCCATTCTTTAAATCCCGCCGTCCAAAACTTCTTGCCAAAACCTGTTGAACCTCTATAGTTCATCTGAAAAACTAAATATCCCCGATTTGCCAAGAATTGGGCCTCATTGTCAAATCCCCATACTTCCCGCCCATTTGGCCCATCATGAGGCAATACAACCATTGGAAGATCTTTGCGATTGGAATGTATGGGGTAAGTCAGATAGCCTGAAATCTGAATACCATCGCGTGCTGTATAGGTGATATACTCATTGGGCGATAGCTCTTTGTCTTTTAGATCGGAATTATTATCTGTTAGCTTTGTTAATTTTTGCGTCGAAAAGTCATAAAAATAAATACCCCCTGGATTTACGTCCGTATAGGTTTTGATAATTACTTTGTCACCCGAAATGTCGGTATTTAGCACCTGAAATTCAAATCCATCGATCTGCTTGGACAACTGATCATATTTCTTTTTGGTAGCTTCATCAAAAAAATGCCTATTTTGTCTAGAGGTACTGTAATTTACGAACAATAGCTTATTTTGTTCCGTAAAATACCCTCCAGGACTCACATCAACATCTTTATGGCTGTAAAGTTCCCCTAACTCCTTCTGGTTTGCCAAATCATAGCTAACCAATGCCAGTTTATCCCGGTCTATATTGGATAAGGCATAAATGATCGCATCAGAACTATCTTGATAACCCAAAGGTGTAAAACTGCTCTCCACATCACAGCGTATAATCTCTTTAAAAGGTTCTTTCTCGGAACTTCGATAGAGCACAGACTGCTGTACGGAATCATTGGCTACCGCCAATCTTACCTGCCCATCATTGGACACAACCCAAGAACTCATATTTCCCGGATTCTGTAAAACCAATTCCCGTGGTCTCCCATCTAAATAGATGCGGTAAAGGTCAAAAAATGAAGAATCACGATCGTTGATTCCCGCAATAAAACTATCGCTTCCGGTCACCAGGGCATGAACCCACCGAAATCGTCCCCGAACCGGTTTAATTAATGGCCAAATTTTCTCTGTATTGATATCCACAGCATATAAACGTAAACTATCCTGTGTGGATTGCTCTGTCAAAAACGAAATTTTTGAATCATTATTCCAAGCAAAAGATTTTACATTAATATCATTTTGATACGTAAGCTGCTTGGAACTATCCTGATGAACCAAATCTATCAAATAGATATTTTTGCAATGATTGTCTAGGCCAATGTAAGCTATAAATCGACCATTTGGGGAAATCTTAAAATTTGATTTTTCAGGTGTAGAAAAAAATTGATTTATTGGAATACGATCAACGCTATGTCGTTGACACCCCAACATGATCATGGCAGAAAAAAACAAACCTATCCAAAATTTCATCCTCATAATCCCAGTTACATCCTTATCATTTATTCCAAATATTGCAATTAAATACGAAATTGCATTAAATGCAACCTTATTTTTACAAGATATAGTAATTAAATGTAATATTCAAACTTATCTCCCTTCTGCTCTTTAGATTCTTTTTTATAGCAGAAAAATAGCGTATTTTTGTGTATGTTTTTATACAACGTCTCCGTTATCGCAGAAGAAACAATCCATCAAGAGGTCGTTTCATGGATTCAGGATAATATCGTGCAATCCCAAAAATTTCAAGTGCATTTTCTGGAAATGCTCCAGTCGCCGCATGAAGGTATGACCTATTGCATCCAAGTCATACTTCCTACAGAAGAGCTTGTAGCAGATTTTCAGCAAGTGCATCTCATTCCATTACAACAACTCATTTCAGAAGTATATAAAGACAAGGTTTTCCTTTTTGACAGTACCATGAAGTATCTAAAAAAATAAAAGAGCTCTTTAGCGCTCTTTTATTTTTTTAGATCATTAATACCGTTACTATCTTTGGTAAGGTTCTTATTATACGTTTCACCTATCTCTGCTGCCAATTCATAACGTTGATCATAACTGATTTTTGGCGTTAAAAAATGAAGTAAAATCAAACGGGCATATCTAAAATTAAAAGGTGCAAAGACCAAAATGGTTACAGCTAGACCAATCAGATAAAGCCACGGAGACTCGCTTCCAGTCAAAATTGCGATAGCAACAGATACAGTAACAATCTCAGCGACAGACAAAGCATAACTCACATACATCGCAGCGTAGAAGTAACCTGGCTCAACCTCGTACTTGACGCCACAATATGGGCAAGTATCATTCATATGCTGCTTGTGTAAACTGTAGACCTTTCCTACAAATACATTACCAATATGACACTTTGGGCATTTGGAGTGTATCATTGCATGGAATTTGGATGTGGGCATTAAGAATCTATTTTATTTCGTTTATAAATTTCTTTGTTACAGGGCTCTTCTTACGGTACTTCTTATACCATAAATAACCAAGGCCTGCCGCGGCAAGATAAGGTATTACCAACAGAAACAAGATACCGTCATTCAGACCTCTTCCTTGCATATTCCCTTCCTTCGTAGAATTCTCAGCGTTCAATGTACACATCGCACACTGTCCGTAAGAAACAGATACAGCCGAGCAGCTTAAGGTAAATATTAGGAGTAAATATTTAAACCATTTCATAACACAAAGGTACTGAAATTTTAGCGATTAGCGTGCCAAAGATTCAAATTTATCCCAAAAGCCATCTTTAGGCAGTGAAGCTATCACTTCCATCTTATCCTTTTTAATTGGATGTGTAAAGACCAATGAACGCGAATGTAAACAGATACTGCCCAAAGAACTACCTCTTGGGTATCCATACTTATTATCGCCAACAATAGGACAGCCCATCGCTGCAAGTTGCGCACGAATTTGATGTGTACGACCTGTTAAAGGTTCTATTCGCAGCAAATAGAATCCATTCAACTCACCCACCAAGGTATAATCCAACTCAGCATAACTTCCACCTTTCACCTCCCGTGGAAAAGCCTTTGTTACGCGCGTTTGTCTATTTCTAACCAACCAATTGATCAGTTTCCCCTCCGTTTTTCGCGGACGTTGTCTGACGATTGCCAAATAGGTCTTTTTCACATGTCTATCCTGAAAAAATTTATTCATTCGCTCTAGCGCCTTGCTTGTTTTGGCGAACAAAATCATACCACTAACAGGTCTATCTAATCGATGAATAACACCAACAAAGGCATCATTTGGCTTATCATATTTCTTTTTCAAATATACTTTCACCATATCCTCTAAAGATAGGTCTCCTGTTTCATCCACCTGCACAATATCCCCGGCTTTCTTATTTATAGCGATGAGATGATTGTCTTCGTAGATGACGTCTTTATCTGTAATTTCAGTATGATTCATTTTTTCAAATTAAAAGGGGGTATCCAAATGCTATACAGAGCTAAATGTCTGTTGAATTGGAGCCCATATTGACGGTATTATTTATTAAAAAAGGCTCTACGCAAGCGTACAGCCTTTCATTATGTTCTTTTTAATCCACTTATTTCGTCGTGTCCGCTTTAAGCAACTCAGCTTTTTTAGCATCCTCTTTCATCTTCTTTTTAAAGAAACCACGTAATAAGAAATTATGTTGCAACGCTTCCATATTTTCATCCAATTTCGCGGTACTCGAATTCAGGTTATTGATTGCCGATTTAATCTGATTTGCTGATGCTGGATCATTCAACAAAACGCCCACCGCATTATCTTTATCATTCAAGCGGCCAGATGCATTATTCAAATTGTTTATCAATGCATTTGCTGTCTGGGAAACTCCTTGCAACTGCGCTGCAGACTGACGCAGATTAGAGAATATAGCGGTATCGGTCGTTAAATCATGAATCAAGCCCTTATTGCTATTTAAAGAGTTTGTCAAGGTGACCAAATTAGCAGAAGCTTTGTTTGCATTATTCATTGCAGCACTGATCGATAATAACGTCGCACGCAATGTATTTACCATGGACGTATCGGTCAACATCGCGCCAACCATTCCTTTTCCATCCGCCAATCCACGTGATATTTCTACAAAGTCAGTGGTAATCTTTGCTAAGTTTTCATTATTTACCTGCAATGTTTCCATCATCGCTTCCATGTCCGCAGTCTTCGCCGAACGCAAGAAATCACCTGTCTCCACAGTGGGCGCGTTTTGCGATCCTCCAGAAATCACTACGATCTTGTTACCGATCAAACCATCCGAGCCCAATTTTGTTACGGCATCTTTACGAATATACTCAGCAGATTTCTCCTCAATGGTCAATACCACCTCAACATCCTGCACGCTTTTAAAATGTATATTCTTAATGATCCCGACCTTAACCCCAGAAAACCAGACATTACTCCCCACCTTCAATCCAGCGACATCGGGAAATGAAGTCGTAATTTCAATATTTCTAGTAAATTTCTTTTGCTGGCTACCCAAAATAAAAATACCCGCTAAAAGAATCAATACGCCTAAAAAAACAAAAATACCGACAATGATTGCTCTTTTATTTTCTGCCTTACTCATGAATATTATAGAATAAAATTATAATTATAAAACGCTCTTACTCGTGCGTCATCTGTATCAAAAATTTCTTCAAAAGACCCCTGTCTTTCAAACTTACCATCCAACAACATCACAATCCGGTCTCCCACTTCTTTCGCACAAGCCAAATCGTGCGTGATAATAATTGATGCTGTTTTATACCTCTCCTGAACCTCGTTAATCAATCCATTAATCTCCAAACAAGTAATCGGATCGAGCCCTGCTGTTGGCTCATCGTACATCATGATTTCAGGTCTAAGAATCAGGGTACGCGCAATACCAATTCGCTTCCGCTGTCCACCAGACAACTCTGAAGGCATCTGATTGATCGCTTGCGAAAGCCCTACACCATCCAACACCTCTTCTACAGCTTGATTGATCTCCGAACGTGTTAAGTTGCGTTTATTTCGAACCAATGGAAATTCCAAATTTTCGCGCACAGTCATACTGTCATAAAGTGCGCTATTCTGAAAAGAAAACCCTATTTTCAAACGTAATTCACGCAATTCACGATCATTTAATTCAAGAACTGACTCTCCCAAAACATTGATCGTCCCCTCATCCGGTCTTAATAAGCCCGAAATCAATTTGATCAACACCGATTTCCCTGTTCCAGAACGCCCAAGCACAACGAGATTTTCTTCTTTATATAAATCCAGATTGACACCACGTAGGACGTGATTATCACCGAAAGATTTACTAACATCCCTAATTTCAATGACCGGCTTCGAATGGTCGATGGTTGACTTAATCTTTTCCATAGCTCACTATCCAAAGAACGATAAAACTTGAACAATAATTATTTCCTCAATAAAGACAAGGAACATCGAAGCTACAACGGCCGCATTCGCTGCCTTTCCAACACCTTCAGTTCCCTTTGAAGAAAAATAACCGCAATAACAACTTACAGCTCCAATGGTAAAACCAAATATAACTGCCCGCAACACCATAGCGCCTAAATCCTTAAATGCTATCGTTTCAAATACTTGCGTAAAAAAACTCAAAAAACTTAAGTCATCTTTACTCATCATACTTAGGTAACCACCTAAAAGGCCTATACCTGCCACATAAAAACACAGTACTGGAATTCCAATAGTTGTAGCTAATATTCTACTTACAATAAGAAACTTATATGGATTAGTCCCCGAAACTTCCATCGCATCGATTTGCTCCGTGACATTCATCGAACTTAGTTCTGCCCCAATTTGCGAGCCCACTTTACCCGAAGCTATTAAAGCCGTCACCAATGGTGCTAATGCACGAACAATAGCGATCGAAATAAGCGAAGGCAACATCGAAGTCGCTCCAAATTCCTCCAAAGAAGGACGTGACTGTTTTGTAAAAACAAATCCAACAATAAATCCCGTTAAACTGATCAAAGGCAACGATTTATAGCCTATTTCATAGCACTGACGGACAATCTCTTTAAATTCATAGGGTGGAGTTACCAATTCACGCCAAAACCGTAGCAAAAAACGGTGAATGTTTGCAAATTCTAGAAAAAAAGTCTGAAGTTTTTTAGCCATTTAAATGATGTCTATTTCAAATTAATGTGTTTTAAAACACGTCTTATGCTGAACAAACACGTAGCAATTCGAGCGGTAAAGGTAAATAAAAATATGTATCTAAAATTGTCGTTTATGTAAAAAGATCATCAATTTGACTTTTATATATAAAAAATCAGATTTCTAATGTACCGATTAAACCATTTTATACGTTATGCTGTCATAATAACAAAGACAATAGCATAGAGTTTGTCACACTTTTAAATATTACAGAAATGAAAAATTTAGGCAACATAAAATATTGGGTACTTGGTTTTATCGGTATCGCTTCTTTTTCAAGTTGCGCTACTTCAATGGCCCAACGGGGTGGATATAATAATGGTTATAACAATACTGGTTATAACAATTATAACAATGATGGAGTTTCGTTCCAGCTATTCTATGATCAGCTTTCACCTTATGGACAATGGGTTAATGATCCCAATTATGGCTATGTTTGGATCCCGGACGTTGGTCCGAACTTCCAGCCCTATGCAACCAATGGTTATTGGACAATGACTGACTTTGGAAATACCTGGGTATCCAATTATGACTGGGGTTGGGCCCCTTTCCACTATGGTCGCTGGAACTACAATGACCGTTATGGCTGGGGATGGGTTCCTGACTATGAATGGGGACCAGCATGGGTAAATTGGCGTCAAAGTAATGACTACTACGGTTGGGCTCCTCTGGGCCCAGGCATGAATATTAATGTATCTGTTAATATTCCAATGAACTTTTGGACATTTGTGGGAGTCAATCACTTTATGCGGCGAGACATGGATAGATATTATGTTAATAGAAGAAATTACAATAATATCTACAACAGAACCACCATTATCAATAATACCACGATAATTAACAACAACTATTATGTTGGCGGTCCGCGAAGATCCGATATTGAACGTTCGACAGGAAGAAGCGTAACAGTGAATAGAATCGCAAGTGTCGATAGACCTGGGTCTGTTCGCAGTAGCAGCAACCGCAGTAATGAAATCAGTATGTACCGTCCGAATGTAGACCATAATACAAGATCCTCTGCACGCCCCACGAATGTCGTAGATGCTTCTACCCGAACACGAAATAACAATAGTGAGATTTCAGATCGAACCAATCGTGTCATAACCAACAGAGATAACATCGACTCGAGATCAGGAAATCGTGAGTTATATATTGACAACAGTGGAAATGCTTCTGTAAGGTCTCGTAATGATGCCAACAGCGGTGGTTCAAGCCGTAGTTCAATTAATAATACTCGAACCGGAGACAATGGTACTATAAATAGAAATACGAATGGTACACAACCTAATTCGAATAACTATGATTTTAGAACGCGATCAAGTCGCCAGTCGGATGCTTCAAACAATAACAACCCTACATCTACCACTAGGGATAGGCAAAATCGCTCCGTTGACAATAATGGTGTAGCCAACGGCAGAAGTACAGACTACAATAGAAACACAGATTATAATTCACGCTCGCGGTCTAGTGCGAACGGTTCCGATCAGGCTGTGCCGCCAAGAGTTGCGCAACCTACGACAACGCCGCAACGAAATGGAAATTATGATGGCAACAGAACTCGTTCGAGCCAACCTGTGTCGCAACCTGTAGCACAACCAACTCAAAATCGGAGCTACGAAAACACAAGAAGTAGATCAAATACAGACAATTCATCCTCAGTATCTCGATCAAGGTCTTCAGAAAGCTCAGGCGAACGTAACTCTGGACGTTCTTCGCAAGGATCAGAAAGATCTAGAACAAGATAATGACAGCCGAATAAAATAATAATTCACATCTGGCGGGTAAAATGAAAAATTTTACCCGCCTTTTATATGCATGTCTTTTTATATTTATCATGAACAATCCATACATTTTCACGTTAATTAGTAAATTTACCGCTTCAAACAAAAAACAGATCGATAAAGATGGCTTCATTTACCTCTATATTAGATAATGACTTTTACAAATTCACCATGCAGCATGCCGTGGTCAAGTTGTTTCCAAAGGCCAAGGCACGTTATCATTTTATTAATCGGGGACATCATAAATTTCCCGATGGTTTTGATGTACTCCTGAGGGAGGCCGTCCATGAGATGGCTAATTTGAAGTTAACAAAAGCAGAAAAGGCTTTCTTTGCCAAGACATGTCCTTATATAGACCCAACCTATTTCGATTTTCTTCAAGGTTATCGCTACGATCCCGAGGAAATCAAAATATTTCAGGATGGCCCCGACCTTGAAGTCATTATCGAAGGGTATTGGTACCGTACTATTCTTTGGGAAGTCCCATTAATGTCGCTTATCTGTGAACTTTTTTATGAATCCCAAGGTCTACAACGTGCCTCGGATGCAGCTGTGATCGCCACCGCCAAAGATAAAATCGAAAAATATAAAAAACTCAATATCACAATTGCTGATTTTGGCACGCGCAGACGTCATTCTTATGAAGTCCACGATTTGGTCGTTCGCACACTGAAGCAATACGGCGAAAAAACATTTATAGGCACCAGCAATGTACATTTAGCAATGAAATATGAGACGAAACCAATCGGCACACATGCCCATGAATGGTTTATGTTCCACGCTGCCAAATACGGATATAAAATGGCGAATCTCCTTGGCCTTGAACATTGGTCTGATGTCTACCGGGGTGACCTCGGAATAGCACTATCGGACACCTATACGACGGAAGTCTTCTTTCAGCAGTTTGACAAAAAATTAACCAAATTATTTGATGGAGTCCGACACGACAGTGGAGATCCACTTGAATTTACAGATAAGGTCATCGCACATTATAAGAAGAATGGAATCGATCCCCTCTCCAAAACAATTATATTCTCGGATGGACTGGACTATGAGAAAGTCGAAAGAATCGCGAGCTACTGTGAGGGAAAAATCTTGCATTCCTTTGGCGTTGGCACCAATTTCACCAATGATGTCGGTCTTAAACCCATGAATATCGTCATTAAGATGACCGACGCTTTGCCAGAAGATGATCAATGGACCCCGGTCATCAAACTATCTGACGAACCCATGAAACATACGGGAGATGAAGACTCCATATATATAGCAAAAAAAGTACTAATGATTGATGATGACAATGCATAGAGACGTATACGGTGAAGCTTTAGATGATTATTTCGTACATCAAGAAGAAAAATTTCCTTTAGTACTCCACACGAGTTATGGCGACCGAGACGAAATGCCGGTCGAGATTTTCTTTCGTGAACCTGATGATTTCCCTGAACTGGAATTTATTGGTCTATCCTTATGTGATGGACGTGTACTGGATGTTGGAGCTGGAGTTGGCAGCCATAGCCTTTATCTACAAGAAAAAGGTTTTGAAGTAGATGCACTGGAACTCTCGCAGACCGCCTGCCATATTATGCAACAACGCGGGGTACAACATATTATCTGCGAAGATTTCTATAAATTCGAAGGCCAAAAATACGATACACTTTTGCTTTTGATGAACGGAATAGGCCTTGCTGGCGACGTAGATGGCTTTCGAAAACTATTACAGCATAGCAAAGAATTATTGACTGAAAATGGCCAACTGATTTTTGACTCTTCAGACATCAGTTATCTGTACAAAGATTATAACATCAAAAAACCAGCGCATTATTTTGGGGAAATTCAATATCAATACGAATACAAAGGCAAAAAAGGAAACCTGTTCAAATGGCTCTACTTAGATCAGGATTTGTTGATTAAAATTTCGCACGAACTGGGCTGGGTTGTCCAAATTTTGTATGAAGATGAGAATGATCAATACCTCGTCCGCATGGAACTAAAAAAATAGCCTGTTATTCTAACAGGCTATTTTTTTTATTTCTGTGTTCTTATGTAAATATCTCCCATGGATGTTTTTAAGATAACATCCTGTCCACCACCATTCATTTTGCCTTTCACCGCATTTCCCATTGGCGTTGACTTCGGCTCTTCAGACTGTTTCTCAAACTGAAACTCGTCTGCTGCATAGATGTTCCCCATGGCTGATTTCACATCCACATTAGCACCAAAATTCTTTGGAAAGGCCACATCTACGGCCCCCATTGCTGCGACCAAAGAAATCGGTCCTTTAACAGGTTGAACAAATTTGGCCGTTACATCTCCCTGTGCAACCTTGACATTGATCGGCCCCGTCACGTTCAATAAATTCACATTCCCCATTGTACTAGCAACTTCGACCTCAGCCCGGATATCTTTTAATTCGATTTCCCCAGCATTAAACATCGCTCCACGACCGCCTTTGATCGTCACAGGCAGATCCATCGGTATCCTGATACGAATAGAATCTTCTAAGGGCATCCCTACCATACTTATTTCAGTCACCCCACCTTCTGTTTTGATATTCATACCAAGCCCTGAATTATCCGATAAGCCCGAGCCATTGATCACACGTAGGCCTTTGGCGCGGTCATTTTCTTCACTTTCCTCCACTTTGGCCGTAATCAGCACGTCTTTTCCCTTATACCCTTCGATATAAACATTATCCAATTTTAATAGGAGCTTATTCCCCAAGTTGGGCACTTTAATTTCTTTCCAGCTTTTCGGCCCATTGGAACGGCCGAATCCAGCAGAACTGTAGGTAAAATTATGATTATTACTGACAACAACTCCTGACACCGCTCTAGCCTTTTTAGGAGGATTAGGAGGTTTTGGCGCAGCAACTCCTTCAACATTTTCATTTACCTGGGCCTGCAATGCACTTGCAAAGATCAGTGCGACCCCAATCATCATTATCCTTATCTTTTTCATTTCGTTTTAGTTTTACTTTATTATGTGTCAAATAATGCATTTTAAGCTTTTTCATTGATTAACATACACAATCCGACTTCCACCTTAATATATTCCGTTATTGATTTAATAATACCGCATAAGCCTGCTCCTTCACAAATTTCAGGGTAAAGGGATCTTCGACAATTTCATTTAACTTTTCCTTTGTCGTCGCCTTCATCGTCGGATCCGCCTGTTGGGCCATCATTTGCATCAGTTCCATTTGTAAAGTGGGATCATTTTGCTCCACAAAAAAGTCCTGAACCTTTTGTTGACGTTCTTCCGGACTAAGTCCATTTAATATCGTTTCAATTGCAGCCATGCGTACATTACTGCTTTGATCTGATACAGCAGTCTTTTCTAAAGCTCCCCTACTATTCCCATCTAAGCTTCCCCCATCTTTCATCGCCAAGACAGCACTTAACCGTGTACTCGCAGAACTGGAATCTTGAAGCATCTGAACATAATCCATCTTCTCTTCCTTTTCGCGATGAGCAGCTTCGGATACGCTTACTTTTGCCAATTGTTTTCTTTTGCCTTCGATACCCGCTATTGCGTTAACCCGAGCTGAATTCTTTTGGCTATCAGAAACAATATCCATCAGGCCAGCATGATCCACATTTGTATCTCCAGTACTTTTCTGAACAGTAACCGGATGTACTGCAGCCACAGGTTTTTCTACCGCTAATTCATGATGTTGGTCAAAAGCAATAAAGGTTGCTGTCCCAACTAACAATGCTGCTGCCGCAATACTTGCCCATTTCCATAAAGGCTTAATCTTTCTTTCCTGAACAGTGGGGACTACTTGTGGCCTAATTTTATTCCATAAGTCAGCCGAAGGTTCTCTCTGATCAAATGCCTCCCGATTAGCGTTCACAAAATCTTTTAAATTATCCCGCATAATTATACCTTTCCTTCAATTGTTCGTAAATTTTCTTTTTAGCACGGTGGTATTGGCTACGTACAGCAACTGCTGTCATCCCCAATGTTTCCGCAACTTCATCATGGCTCATATTTTCAAACAGATAAAGATTGACCACCATCTTAGGTACACCGGTCAGTTGATCGATCACATTTTCCAAATCTGTCAAACGACATTCACGCCACTCTTTTTCCAGCAATTCGTCTTCGCCATCATCCTGAATTTCCAGATCATCCACCGGCGTAAAATATTGCTTATTCTTCCGTAATAATGAGATTGCCTTATTCACCCCCATTCTTCTCAACCAGGCCTCCACACTGAGCACTAAATGCCATTTATCTGATCTTGCAAAAAAATCAACAAAGGTTTCCTGTAAAATATCTTCACTTTCTTCCTGATTCGACAAAACCCGATAAATAGAATTAAAAATCTTTTTTGCATACCGATGATAGAGCTGCGCAAAGCCAGACTCGTTGCCCGTTTGGCACATCGCTAATAATTCCTTATCGCTAAGCTGATTTTGCACGTTCTAAAATTAATACTGTTAATTCTTATGTTTCTACTATGTAGTCGGGCCCCTGTTGAAAATGTTGCAATATAATTTTATTTTTTTTCTAAAATAATGCTATTATCGCATAAAAGCCTTTTAAAGGGCCTCCCAGCAAACAAAAAAAACACTCAAGAAATCTTGAGTGCCTGCATTAATAAAATAAACTTAAGAGGGATGTTAAAATTCCAGGTATAAGAATATTGATTATTTGACTTTTAAATAGGTTTCCACAATGGTATGTTTAACCCCCAATTCAGGTAAATTTTCCTCACCGGTTTGAATCAAGGTATCTCCTTTTAAAGTAAGTTTAAAATCAAACTTATTGCTTTCCCAATCCCGCATTGAACAATATTGTAGTCTTTCTTGATAGTTGACACCATCAAAAGAATAGGTACCGCCACCGGCTACAAATAGCGGTTCTTTCCCTTTACCTTTTTCCTTATCGTGGTTAAAGAAAGAAAAATGGTCATCATTGAACATTTTAAACATCTCTGTTTTACTGGTATCCGTAAAAGCGGTCACCGTATCCTTCCCTTTAATTGTCTTGCTTTCAATAAGCTTATAGGTACCGGACAAAGAAGTTGATTTTACCGCATCAACTTCTTTTTTTTCAGTATTATTTTTACATGAAAAAACAAGACAGGAAGTCGCGATCGCAAACAGCAATTGATTTTTTAGGTTTATCATATTTTATAAAAGGTTTAAAGAGGCCAAACTACGAAAGTTCAGCCTCAATCAAAAACAAACCATTGTAATTATTTATCCCACCAAACTCGACCAGACAACTTGTCTCCGCCAGGTACTGCGGCCGAAGCTGCTCTGTAGTTTTCGCCATTGATAGCCGCTTCAGTAGAAGGATAAGGGAATCTTCTTGGAATAGTCCCCGACGTTGCATTGCCTGGATAATTCACAGGAGTTAACGCTGGATAGCCACTTCTACGCCAGTTGCTCCAAGTTTCATAAAAGTCCATCATCGTTATGGTATGTGCCCAGTATTGAGTATTAATCTGCTTTAAGGCATCAGCAGCATTAAATGGATTTGCTGCCAAGTAAGTCTCGGCATCTGCATCACTTATTGCCAAGGAACCATCATATTGATTCAGATACGTAATGCTTGCCTTCACCCCTTTTTTATAATGGTCGCTCGCACTACCACCGATGCCCCAACGTTGGGCAGCCTCTGCTAAAAGCAATTCGGATTCACCGTAGGTCAAAATAAATGTCGCGCCAGTCCGCTTGATCATATTAGGATTGGGCGAAGAATATTCCGCAAAGGTCGTGTAACTTGGATCGCTACTGATGTTATACTGCGCATTTGAGCCCAAATCCTTACCGTTAGGCATCCCCTTTTGCTTGGTTGGGTCTGTGATAAAACTCCCGTTCTGTCCTTTATCCTTTTCCGATAAATACAGTTTTGTGACAGCTACCTTTTGTAACCTCGGATCATTATTGCTTTTTAGATAGTCAATAAATGTTTTAGACCATTTGACATAATAATTCTCTTGACCACCATCACCCAATAAAACTTGGCTATTTCTATTTTGCGTTACCCGAGATCCAGACTCATCATGTAAAATAAATGCATTGTCAGCATTACTGTCCATTGTCTTGCCCGCAGCCTTCTGCACATACTCTTTCGCTTTAGCTTCGTCTACTTTAACCAAACGCATCGCTGTGCGAAGCAGTAGAGAATTACCAAATTTACGCCATTTGGCAATATCACCTTTATAAATAACATCCCCAGTGACTTTATCACCATCATCCTTTAACGCTGCAGTAGCCGCTTCCAGTTCCTTCAGCAAATCAGTATAGATATCCTGCTGCTTGTCATACTTCGGTTTATAAACTTTGGTATAAAAACCCAGTCCCGCCTCCGAATAGGGAACATCGCCATACAAATCAGTTAAGCGTGCGAAAATTAAAGCTTTCCAAATACGGGCGACATTGTGGAGATTTGCATATTTTGGTTTGTCTTTTGTAAACTCAACCACATCCACAATATTACGAACCTGCTCAATATAGGCCCCTACTGTACCCGTCCCCCAATAAGCCGCGGTATAACTTTCATTCAGCATATATTTGTCCCCAGCCCAATAACTCACTACGGTCGATAAACCTTGCATCATTGTGGAAGAATAAATCAGATTTCCACGCCATGTATCGTATGCAAAATCAAAACTTCCGGTGTAAAACAACTGTGCTGAGCTCAATGTATAATTTGGATCCCAATTTTCTTTTCCGTAAGCAACTGGATCTGTATTTATCTTATCAAAATCTTTGGTACAGCTACTTTCCATAAATAATGTAGCCGCCATTAAACTAACAAATACCGGTTTAATATATCTTTTCATGATTGTTTGCAATTAGAATTTAACACTTAAATTAACACCGTAAGTACGCACTGCTGGAACACCGCCGAGTTCTAAACCCGGGAAAGTTGCATTATAGCTCGATTCTGGATCAATGTTATTTGTTTTCTTCATGATCGTCCAGAGATTGCGCGCTACAGCACTTACCGTAATTGACTTAACTTTGTTATTGAATAAGTTGGAAGGGAAAGTATACCCCATAACGACCTGTCTCAACTTTACAAAATCAGCGCTGTTTACAAATATCTTGGATACATTATTCGCTGTATTGGTATAATAAGTAGAGGCTGTTCTACCCAAGCTTTCACGATCTGCCACAGTTTCCTGATGCAATCCAAAAATGTAACCGTAGTAGTCTGTTCCTGAGAAAAGCTTTCCACCCCACTTTCCATCAATCAAGAAAGAGAAATTAAACCTTTTGTAGTTAAATTCATTGTTCCAACCTGCAAACCATTTATTCATAGCTGAACCATAAGACTTTAACTCACCCCGGTCAGGAGAACCGTCAGCCAATTTTACGATCTCGCCATTGCTATCATACTTATAATCGAAAGCCATGATCTGAAAAGCAGGCATACCAACTTTATTCATTAAGTAACCTACACCCGAACGGGACGTTGCTACCGTCTGTTCGTCCATTCCTTCAGCCAATGAAATCACTTTATTGTCGTTGTAAGAACCATTCAATGAAGACACCCATTTAAAATCTTCGGTTTTAACAACAGTAGCAGAAATCAACGCTTCAAATCCCTTATTTTGCATCTTTCCGGCATTGAGTACGGCACCGGCGTACCCGCTTGCTGAAGGGGTTGTGATAAAAGAAATCTCATCTTTCGACTTCTTGTTATACCAGGTTAGATCCAAGTTTACACGATCATTAAAAAGACGCAACTCCGTTCCAATTTCCAACTCTGTTGCTGTAGAAGCTTTCAAGGAAGAGTTCGGGATATTCACATTGTTAATAACCCCTAACGGTTGACCGTTGAGTACCTCGCTTCTAAAATTATAGGTTAGCAAGGTTTGATAAGGATCTGTTGCCTGCCCTACCTGAGCAAAACCTGCCCTCAACTTTCCAAAACTCAACCACGATGGCTTTAGATATTCTGAAAAGATAAATGATCCCGAAACTGCTGGATAAACCGAGTTCAATTTATTATCCACGCCCGGAGTTGCTAGCGTAGAAAACCAGTCAGAGCGCAAACTACCTGTCAGATAGGCGACATCTTTATAAGCAAATTCTAAGGTACCGTAAGTAGACTGTGTCTCCGATTCGCTTTCGAGATACGCTACCGATTTATTTTTTGCATTCAAAATATTGTAAACACCGAATATCGCGAAGTCGGTACCCAAATTTGTCGTTTGTCTGATTTTAGTATTTCTGTAACTCGCTCCGAGATTAGGCGTCAGGGTGTAATCACCGAAAGTGAATGACTTACCAACCAAAACATCCGCATTAATATCCGCAAATTTGGTTTCTTGTTCAGCGATTTTACCATTTTCATAATAACCCGTACCAGAAGGCAATACATTTTTATAATGATCAGTATAGCCATCCCGTCCCGCTCTTCCTTGAACAAACAAACCGTTGCCCATCGTATATTTAGCCGTAACAGAGGCTATGGAGCGGTCACGATTGGTGTTATTGATAAACTCATTTGCAGCAAACCAAGGGTTGGTCGCATACACATTGCCTGAATTATAGAGTATCTCTTTTCCATTGCCATCCTTCCATGGCTTCAAATCATTGACATTAATGCTCGTTGGCAAAAACATAACGTTGTAATTGGCGTTTCCTGCACCGTCAGAAACCATTGGACGATTTTTGACCTGCTCCAAAATCATGTTGTAACGCGCATCAATCGTCAAACCTTTGAGTGGTTCAAAAAGTCCGACCAAATTAAACGACTGTCTTTTCAGTCCCGAATTTGGAACAACAGATCTGTTATTGACATCTGTTCCCGACAGACGGATAGAGCCGCCATCAAATGATTTATTTAATGCCAGCGTATTTGTCCATGTTGAACCCGTACGATAAAACCTATCTAAATTCCCTTTTTGTAATGAATATGGTCTTGATACACCGTCAAATTGGACTACGGGAGAACCGTCCAATTTAGCTCCCCAGCTCGATCCGCCCACTTGGGCCGCTCCTGCTTGGGTTGTTGGCTTCTCACCGTTCGCCCCCTGACCATACACTGTTTGCCAATTGGTGTTGTCAATGATCTGCTCGGCAACAAGGTTACTATTGAAATCGATCGAATTACCTTTACCTGATTTTGTCGTAATGAGGATAACACCAGCTTTCGCTCTTGAGCCATATAATGCTGATGCTGCCGCACCTTTTAGAACCGAAATACTTTCAATATCGTCTGGGTTGATATTGCCGATCGCATCACCAAGATCGGGTGCATTATCCCATTGGCTTCCTGAGTTTCCCTTGGAATTAGCATTTCCAATTCCTACTGGTTTACTTTCCATGGGGATACCATTGATTACGTATAATGGCTGATTTGTCTGGTTCAAACTTGATACCCCACGGATGGTCACATTGGACGCAGCTCCAGCCCCACCAGATGTAGAACTGATATCCAATCCGGCCACCTTTCCGACAAGTGAATTCATCACATTATTTTCACGGGCTGTGGTTAGTGATTCACCGGCAACCTGCGTAACAGAGTACCCCAACGAGCGTTTCTCTTTCTTCATACCCAATGCCGTCACAACAACCTCATTGAGCATCCGATTGTCTTCCAATAAAACAATTTTCAGATCCCCCTCTTTGGTGACGGCGACTTCTTGCGAAGTATAACCTGCGAAAGAAATAATCAAGGTGTTTCCAGTTGCCGCATCGATCGTAAAACGTCCATTGATATCTGTTGCCCGCCCCACCGCGGTTCCCTTAACACGTACCGTGGCACCAGCTAAGGGATTGCCCTTATCGTCCGTGACGACACCTGCGACAGCTACCTGCTGTTGTTGACTGACAACCACAAGACCTTCCTTAGAAACGGAGTAAACCAATCCACTTTTATTGAAAAGCTTAGCCAATACATCCAATACCTTGGTATTATTCGCATTGACTGACACTTCTTTATTTAAATTTTCGTTCGTCGAATTATAGACAAAGTAATAATCACTTTGCTCTTCGATCATTTTAAGTACCTTGCTCAGTTTTGTTTTTTGGACATCCAAGGAGACTTTTTGTTGGGAAAATACATTTGCCGAAACATTCATAACAGCACACGTAGTCATAATTAAGGCTAGTTTCATCCGGATAATGAATCTAAAATGCACAATATATCCATTGCGCATTTGCAATAAGCAATTTTTAATCATATTTTAGTGTTGGTTAAAATTAATATTAAGCAGCACGCCCCAATGTTGCTGCTTTTGGTTAATCATTTTTTCAATGAAGGATGGTGTTGGTCCACCATCCTTTTTACTTTTCTGATATAGTTATTTTTTTCCCATATACATTAAATTTAAAAGGTTCAACTTCCTGTAAAGCACTTAATACCTGAACAATACCTTCCTTGCTGAAGGTTGCCGTAAAGCGATATTGTTTTAATTGATCATTTTGGATTTGTATATCCACATCATACCAACGTTCCAGTGTTCTACGAAGTGATTCAAAATCTTGGTCCACGATTTCTAATCTATTTTCACGCCACGCAATGTCTGGTATTTCAGCTGTATTGGATTCTATTGTAGGGATATTCTCTATGGCAATTTCCTTAATCGGTAATTTGCTCGCGTTTGGTTTATTGGTTTTACGAGCGATTGCTACTTCAGTTTGATTCTTAAAGATCGTGATTTTTTGATTCGGTTTTATGACAACAGAATTTTCACGCTGCCCTTTGCTCGTCATCTCAATAGAGCCTTCCACTAGCAATGCTTCTGCTGTAGGTTCATCAGAATAACTCTTTACATTGAATGTTGTCCCCAGTACCTTGATATCAAAATCAGCTGCCTGTACCACAAAAGGTTTCTCCTTATTCTTTGCTACCTGAAAATAGCCTTCACCAGCAAGCCGCACCACACGCAATTCCTGATTGAAATCTGCGGACAACTCTAATTTACTCGCAGAATTTAGCGTTACTGTACTTCCATCACTTAATTCGAAGGTCTTTTTCTCCCCATTTTTTGTTTGATACACTTGGCCGATTGCGCTTATTGGCAATGAGGAATCAACTTTACCGGGTTGAGCATAATACCAAACTCCGCCCGATACCAATGCAACAAGTACAGCGGCAATGGCTGCCCATTTGGGCCAGTTAAACCGAAAGGATGCCTGATGCTCCACTGGAACATTCTGCAGATCTGTCTTCAATTTTTCCAATTGCTCATTCACAGGTCGACGATTGCCAACCAAGAGTTGATAGAGGCGTTTGGCTTTCAGAATCGTCTCCGCTTGTTCTGGATGGTTCAGGCTATATTGTTGCCAGTACAGAATACAGTTTTTATCTTCTCCCGAACAATACTTTTGAAAAGTATCGTCAATCAAAAAATCTTCTAACTGTTTATAATCTTTTTGGCTCATTCTTTTGGGTATTTACTCTATAGTGCCCAAAAGACGTTCTTTTGCCTAAAGAAAATTTAAAATATTTCATAAAACACTGAAATTCAGATTTTTATTTTAAATAAAGAATACAAGAATAGCATTCTGTAATAGTTTTCAGCGCATGCTAAACGATTATTGGATCTGCAAAGGAACCACAACAGGTTAAACTTAAATATCTTTTAACTCTTCCCGTAGGATTTTCAAAGCATCGTAAAGCGTATTATAGGCTGTCTTTACAGACATTTGTGTAATTTCTGAGATTTTTTCATACGAATATCCCTCAAAGAACTTGAGATTCACCAGCTGTTTTTGACGAAATGATAACTTCTCCAGTGCTTCTTTCAAACGGATCTGTATGATTTCATTCGTCTGTACTTTGATGACAAACTCCTCATAGGGCATCTCCACCCAATCATCTTCAGCTTTTACATGTTGAAGGGCTGTATTTATTTTATGTTGTTTCTCCAGCAAACGCAGAATACGTCTTTTTAAAAAAGTAATGAGATAGGACTGTACATTTTCGACCCGGTCAAGCTGTTCTCGTTTTTCCCAAATTTTCACAAATACCTGATCGGTTGCTTCACTTGCCAGGTCATTATCGCCACATGTACGTATTCCAAAATTGACAAGCTCTTGATAGAGTGCCGCATATAGGTCAAAGAAAGCCGTTTCGTCTCCAGTACGAATACGTTCCCACAATAAGCGGTACCCCATTTTATTTCTCATAATAAAGCATATAATCCGAAAAAAGGCTAATATAAGTCCTCAGTTCCAAAAGTATAAACTTAATCGGTAAAAGGAGAAAGAAACGAAAAATTACATTGAAGCGAAGAACAAAGTCAATCGTTTGAATTGAATAGTGTAATTTAGTTCCTAAATTAAGAATATAAAAAGTAAAAACTCAGCAGCAGTATACAGCCGTTGATTAGATTTAAACTCACATGAAAACTATTTTTGCCATTGTTGGTAGCGCCAGTGCACATTCATCCAATCATCATATTGTAAATCACCTCCAACAGGAGATCAATGCCGATATCCATTTCACCCTATTTGATCGTCTTAAAGAACTGCCTCATTTTGATCCAGAGGAGAGCCAATCTCATCCACCTATTGAAATTATTGCACTTCGCCAGGTAATCAATGACGCCGATTTAGTATTGATCAGCAGCCCTGAATATATTTTCAGTGTACCCAGTGGATTAAAAAATCTACTTGAATGGTGCGCCGCAACGACGGTTTTCACCGATAAGCCCGTTAGTATCATTACTGCTGCTGCGCAAGGCGAAACAGCGCATGTCGAACTACAGCGTATCCTGCAGGGATTAGGAGCTCAAATTGACGAAAAAAGAAATCTACTCATACAAGGAGTCAAAGGAAAGCTGGATGCTACGGGAGCAATTTGGGACGAACAGCTCAATTTAGATCTAGAAAAGCTGGCCACACAACTTAATGAATATTAATACACACTAAGTTCTGTTCCATTTTCATTCAAACCATAGAAATTAGCATAATCCATAATTTGAAGATTATTATCTTTACGACATGCAAGAACAAATTAATAATCCATTACACGGAAAAAGACTCGACACCATTATTGAATATTTAGTGGAGTATTATGGCTGGGAAGAGTTGGGACAACGCATATCCATCCGTTGCTTCAATGAAAATCCGAGCGTCAAATCATCCCTAACTTTCTTAAGGAAAACACCTTGGGCAAGAGAGAAGGTCGAGCAACTCTATGTAAAAACCTTGTTGAAGAAATAAGAAAATTTCTTATTTCATAGCGAATAATCTGATTATTAAGCATATCTTTGCCGCCATGAAAAAAATTGCCGACTACCGGAAGTTACTTAATGTAGATAAATCTGTGGATCTTAAAACCCTAAAATCTACTTACCGGACAATCATGAAAGAATGTCATCCCGATAAATTTGTCAATGATGAAGAAGGTCGTTTGGCTGCAGAGCAAAAAAGTGTTGAAATGATAGAAGCATACCATTTTCTGGTAAGCATTTGTCCGGAAACATTAGAGCAACAGTTACCAATCTACACGGAGACAATTACCAATTCGGGTATTCAGGATATTGACTGGAAAGGACAAATATTGACAGTCACTTTTCACGATGGTAGTCAATATGAATATTTTGGTGTTCAGCGGAATGACTATATTAAATTTGTCAACGCAGATTCTTTAGGTCGATTTGCCCGCAGACACATCTTCCATTCTTATCCTTACCGTAATGTATTAAAGACTGCGACAGTCGCTTAAACAATGTTCTCCAATCAGCTATACAAAGATAAACGCCCGCTATCAAATTGATATTGGGCGTTTACGTAAAATGTTAAATGTTTAAAAGCTATCTATAGAACAACACTATTAACAAATAGTTTTCAGTTTTATAATTTTAACATCAGACCTGCCATTCCACCGCCATAAAATGTATTTCGTGTACGGTCTCTTCGCCAAGCTTTCCACACCGTACTGCCACCATAAATTGAATTCTCATCTCTTTCTGCATAGTTAAGGCTGGGAGCGACAAATATAGACATGCGCTCACTTAGTTTAAAGGCCGGAATTACCCGCAGCGAGGACTGATGGTTATCCAGCATTTTAAATTTCTCGGTCAGAAGATTACGCGCTGTTATTTCAGTGCGGAGACTGAATTTAGCCCCATTGAGCACTACAGCTCCTAACCCAGCTTCAAAGGCATATTTATCAGGTCGATTACCTTCAGGTGCCACATTGATCGATAATAGGCTATAAAGTACACGACCACCTGAACGAAATTGCAGTCCGAGGTAGCTATCTTCATTAATTGCTACTGAAAGACTTTTCTCGCCATTTTTAATAAAATTGAGCAGACCAATGGGATAATCGCTGCTATCCGCGATATTGACGATACCGGCCAATTGAATTCCTTTTACTTTTTTTGCTTTATTGGCGAGGCCTGCAATTTGATTTCCAACAGTCGATTCGCTATGATTAAGTATACTGGCAAGCTGTGTCGTTCCCGACGCTTCTTTCGTCAAATTTACAACTCCGGCAATCTGAACTCCTCTCACCGTATCTGCTTTGTTGAAAACACCCGCGATTTGCAGACCTTTTACATGCCCGACAACATGGTTTCCCACGCCAGCGATCTGTACCCCACTTGCATTTCCACCTACGCCATTGAAAACGCCTGCCATTTGTAGCCCCGTCATTCCTCCGAAATCACGGTTCCCTACACCAGCGAGCTGCACTCCACGCACATTTCCGCCCACCGCATTGAACACCCCAGCCATCTGCATACCCTGCATATCGTATTGATTGATATTAAATACGCCACCGAGTTCCATACCTTTTACGCCCGCCGTAGATCCACCAATGATATTGATGGAAAATTTATTCACAATTTGCGAGCGTATAAAACCATGCGTACTTAATCCCGGTGTCATCGAAATTTGGTATGGACTATACAAAAACATTCCTCCTAAATTCATACTTTGGATCTTCTGGGCAGGCGAGAGAAACACCCGCCCCCAAAACGATCGATAAAGACCATGATCTTCTTCATAACCCTCAAAATAGCCATAATCACGCGTCTTCTTATCTCCAATTTTCGCTTCTATCGGAAAAATCACCATAACACTGGTATCCCGAAAAGCTTCCTTACTCACATTCACAGCAATGAGATTACTTCTTTTCTTTACATCTAGTTCAAAGTAGCCATTTTGATCCGTCAATGTAGACAGTAAAGCATTTCGATCAAAGATACTCGCATTGGAAATCGGGCGGTTGGTTCGAATATTCTTGATATAACCTGTTATAACCACTTTATTCTTAGTGGGTGTTTGTACTTCAAAATCTACCGACATCCGTTGTGGTGTATATTGAATGATAATATGTCTGCCCAGTTCTTTAAAAGAATATTCCTTTCCCAAAATCCCATCTAGATAATCGTACAAATTTCCTTTAAAAGGCTTGGTATGAATAACACTGTCTGTCTGTAAAATATTTCCATTGAAAGAGAACAATACATCTTCCTTCTCTTTCAAAAGCTGAAAGATTTCACCTACTGTGGTCTCCGCAAAAGCAGGCATCTGAATCTCTACAGCAAGCTTTTGCTGTGCTCGTCCCGAATGGAACGAACACAGCATTAAAATGAAGAGGTAAAGCTCTATCCTTTTTATAAAAAATAGTATCATGTTGTTTTTATATACAATTTTGTTCCGAAAATATATCTATTTGTTGGCTCATCTCGTCAGATGAATCTCCCTATCTTTCACATGGACTTTTAATCCAAATGTGCTAGAAATGACTTTCAAAATTTCAGTTAAACTATTTTGTTCGAATTTTGCTGTCAATAACAATTTCTGATCAGGAGAATGATCTACAATAATCGTATAATCATAAGCTTGATTGAGCACCTCGACAACACGTTTCAATGGGGTATTCTGAAAATCAAACACACGATCCACATAGTATTTATAAAACTGATCTTTGACAGGTTCCTTTCCTACTTTTATCGTATCCCTGTCCCGGATCGTAATCATTTGTTGTGGCCGCAAAAAGACTTCCTTATTTGCATACCCCACTTTGACCAATCCTGTAGCAACAATAACTTCCGTCGCATCGGGTATCCGTCGCACATTAAAACTTGTGCCCAATACCGTGATTTTGGTTTTACCTGTTTCAATGACAAAGGGGTGCTTTTTATCCTTGTGAACCTGGAAAAACACTTCCCCTCTTTCCAGGGTCACGTTTCTATTTTTATTGGTCCAACGACTTGAATAAGCCAGCGATGTATTTTTATTTAGTGTAACAACCGAGCCATCAGGAAGGGAATCTTGGCGCACTTGATCCCTGCTCGAAAGAAACATTTCTTCACGATGCGACTGATCAAATACATAGAATCCTACTGCACAGAGTATCAAGATACTCGCGGCGAGCCACCAGCTCCATTGCTTCACAGGAGTCATTTTTTGGGGTAACGACGCAGCTTCTGACGCTCTTTTATCTCGTACCACTTTGAAGTCAGCCCAAGCCTTATCCACATCCACATCAGGAACATCTAGGGGTTTCGGCAAACTATCCCACATTTTTTTCATTTTTATGTATTCCTCCTTATTGTTGGCATCTTCTTCCAACCAATTTTTTATCATGGTATTCTCTACCTCGTTGGTCTCACCAACGATATATTTTTCTAACAGTTCCTTATTCATAGCCTATAGATAAGAAAGCAAATAATCAATGTTAAATAATCCACAAGTTCAATACGCAAATGTCGCAGCGCCTTACTCATATGTCCCTCAACAGTCTTTATCGACAGATCCAAGGTTACTGCGATATCCTTATACTTCATTTCCTGAAAACGGCTTAACTCAAAAACCGTCCGACTTTTTTCGGGTAATTCCGCCAAGGCAATCTGGAGCCTTTCGTCCAAATCCCGTGTACTTTCATCAACTGCAGGCGCAAAATCCTGTCTATGCTGCTCATGTGATTGATATTTTAGCTTTCGTTGCTCCTTTTTTAACACATTCATACTTTCATTATAAATAGCCCGATATAAATAAGCTTTTAATGAAGTATGTATCTGCTCCTCCCAATCGCGTTCCCAAAGCCGCAAAAACACCTGTTGCACAACCTCTTCCGCCACATCACTATCACCTAGATATCGATAGGCATAACGATGTAACTCCTTGTAATGTGTGCGAAAAAGCTGCTCAAAATTCTTTTCTTTATTTTCCGACATTGATCAATTCTATTGTTTAAATAATCCGCTCTATTAGTAAGACATCCTAATAGATTGTTACCCTTACAAATTTTTCATTTTTTTATCAGCTTCAATGACCTGAATCAGGTGATCGCAAATCCCTAAGTCGAACCTATTCTGAAATCTTTTCATATCAATACGACAACAAGGACAGTCCATTTCCCATCTGAAAAATGGGATTCACCCGAGAAGAAGTATAGAAAAGCTATTTTTATCACTAAAGGTAAGTCATCTATTTTATAAAATATTTTTTTTCTAAGGGTATACAGTTTTTCCGTTGTCATAAAGGAAAGAACAATATACAATTGATAACAAAAATAATTTGACAATGAAAACAACATTCAAAGTAGCCCTGCTGGGATTGACATTATTGGGATTAACAGGTACTACACAGGCACAGGACATCACTTATGGGCTGCAAGTCGGAAGCAATTATCATATGAGTTCCTTTGGCAATAAGTCTGTCAAAGATAATAACGGCAAAGTTGGCGTATCAGTTGCAGGATTTGCACGTATTGGAGATCGTGTATTCTTTCAGCCTGGAATCGGTGCCAGTCTTTTACGCAAAGCATATAACTTCGAAAACGGACAGAAAACGCCTAAATTTTATCAGATCAATCTTCCCCTTCAAGTAGGGTATAAATTTTTGGAAAATGGCGACTTCAACCTCCGGGGACTATTGGGCCCTCAGTTAAACTATGATGTTAAAACAGTCAAGTCGAGTGCAAATACCGATTATAAGAAATTTTCATTTGATGGTCGTGTGGGTATTGGTGTAGACATCAGTCACCTCACCTTAGATGCTTATTATAGCCACGGTTTTACGAGTGTAGACAAAACCTTAGATGCAAAAAATAAAACAATCGGCATTATGGTCGGTTATAAGTTCTAAGCAGCATCTCGTAGTACACAAAGCGCCATTCTAAAAATCGAATGGCGCTTTTTCGTAATTATATTTTATTTTTTGTCAATAATTATTATTTTAGCGCTACCAAAAATTATTCTTAATCATGGTCCTATTCATAGCGGCCGTTCGATCAGAATAAACGGGATGTAGCGTAGCCCGGTATCGCGCCAGCATGGGGTGCTGGAGGTCGTCGGTTCAAATCCGGCCATCCCGACTTTTTACTTTTATGACAACTCATCCATCTCATTCCCCTTACAGTCATCAGAACAACCGTTGATCTTGTTCAAAATATATTTTTCGGATCAATATAGGCCAATAGCCTGCAAGGTCCCCCGCCTTAATCTGACTTACAAGGTCATGATCCGACAGACTCATTCCTTTTAAATCATCCCGCTTCACAGCTTCCTCCCCGTTCGACAGCTTTAACTGCTCTTCTGCACGTTGACGAAGCATCAGCTCATACCTGTTTTTTGATGGTTTACTGTGGACAATTTTTTTCAGAAGATCACTATTCCCTTGCTTATCTTTTTGCTGCACCTGCTGCTCAAGCCAGTCAGCCAATAGTTCATTTTTTTCCTCGGCATAAGGCTCACCAACGCCCAAATTTATCGGCCATAACCTCGATTCCGCAATCTTCAACTTTGCCTTTTTATAGTTCTTCTCCAAGATAAATTGGTAAGCCAACATTAATTTGGTCTGCACATAATACCGATGGCCTTCTGTCGCTCCTTCAAAGGGAAGTATGGTCACATCCCCTAATTCTTCCTCAGCGCGCATAAGCTTTAGCTAACAATAAAGTACGTACATGTGCCAGTGTTAGTATATAATTTTTTGGAAATTTGCGATGATATGCCGCACTTACCCGAAGTGCCTCTTCATAAGACTTACTATTATTTAGGAGCTCCACCAAATGTAGTCCATATCGCCATTCTTGTGGATCTACTCGTGTTGCCTGCTCCATCATTTGTACAGCCAGGTCATTACGGCTTGTATCTTGCAAGCTTGATTTCAATGCATAATAGGCCGCGAAATCTGTTGGCTCCTGCTCCACGCTTGACAGGAGTTCTTCTGCTTTTTGGGCTTGATTTCTGAAACGGTACAATAATGCCGACAGGTAATCGATAGTCCAGCTTTTGCTGTTATCCTTTGCCCATTCAAATACACCATTACTTTCTTCTCGAAAAGGAAAGACAAAATTGGGTTTACTTTGTTCTGCCTGCGTCAACCAGCCCTGACTGATCGACTTGTTCGATCGTGTCAGCCAAGCTAGCCAAAGTAAGGCTTCCGTATTCTTCTGCCCCGAACTGAGCAGATCGGCCGCAGACTCAAACTCGCCAAGGTCCGCATACCATATCGCCAGCTCCATCCGTTTTTCGGACGCAAACTCCTGCCTGGACGAAACGGCCTTCTTTTCTTCAAATTGGAGAAAGGCATTAAACGGATCATATTGGAGAATGGTCCGACGGGAAAGAGTATCTATGATGCCCCCTTTTTTGCGTTGTACCAACAAGCTCATCTGCAAAGCGTCGATGTTGAGCGGATTGGCAATCAAAGCTTTTGCGCTATAATTCTCCGTACGATCATATTGCTTGATCCGATAATAGTATTTGGCCATTTGTACATACGAAGCACTTCGCCAAGCCGGGGTTAATGAAGCGACTTCAAAACCATCTAAGGCATCATTCTCTTTTTTTAGTTTGATCGCAGCTAGACCATAGTAATAATTTGCCTGAGCATCATAAGCATCCATAGCCAATGCCTGCCGGGCATAGGTATAGCATTGCTGATAATTCATTTTAAACCAGGCCAGCTTGGCCATTTCAAGATAGGCCTGCGAACTAGGCGCTTGCTGAGCCAATTCTTGTAATTTGACTTCCGCTAGTGTATATTGCCTAAAGCGAATAAGGTCACGTATCTCCAATAATTTGGTCTGACTGGTATCTGAGCTTACTTCCGCTGAAATGACAGTGGGTCTATTCAATTTTGACCAAGATTCATCCGTTCTGAGATTAAAATAATCCTGTCCCAATTTAAGATAACTCGGTTTTGATACAGCAGCTACCTGCAAAGAGAATTTTGTAGGTTCACCCAATTTAGCCACAATAAAACTTCTATTTAATACGACACCTACGCTATCAAGCACATAGATACTATCGTTCAAAGGTCGCTTCGGATCAATATCCAATAGAATCTGATCGTTTTCCTGTTTCATCCGGATCGCTGCCGATAGTTGAATATCGTTCGGTTTGCCTATTCCTGAAAATGGCATCCAGTATTCCGTCCAGCTGTCACTTTGGTAGGGAGCAAAACCAAGTTGCTTGAACGGAGTCGAGCTACTCGAAGGAACATTTTGATTGAACAGGCGCCCACTTTGGATTTCCACATATTGCCCACTCTCATCGGTCAATAAATTCTCCCAAATCTTCCCATCTCCAGCCTGAGACCAAAGAAATATCTTCTTCCCTAATTTATCTTCACGGAGCGCATAACGGGCCATGCCATAGTTATGATCATTATAGTAAACCCCAAAAGCATTACTGTGTGCACCCAATACATGGTACGATTTAGAACTACCGAAAGCATTTTCCTTATAATTAGATAGGTCTCTGCCCTGGTTATCAATAGGCCAGGCATGTGCATCACCGTCATGCCCTATATAGTGGTTTCCAGGATACAAAAACTTCAGATCTTGTCCTGCTGCGACGCCCAGATTCATCCAGGTATAATAAGGTTGTTCGACTGCATTGGCGTTAGACCAGAAAGAACGTGTTGAAAAATAACCTTTGTCCTTTTCCAGTCTAATTTCTAAAGTCCAGTTACTGCGGCTCAACATATCATAAGCGTGGATAAAGCAACTTACGCTTCCATCCCCGTTCTCCCGTGTAAGATAATCGACCGGTGTAGAGGTGTTGGGCGTATGTCCTATAATCCCATAATTAGCTTCGATACCACCGCTTGTCCACGGACCCCGCATCGCAATATCCCGAAATTTTACAACGCCATTGTTGTAAATATAGTCCCGTTTATTCACTTTATCATAAGCTGACCAAATCTTCCCACCGATCTCGGGCATCACCTGTACCCGAATGTAATCGTTTTCCAAAATCACGGTATTCCAATCCTTTTCAACCGCGGTATTCGTAAAACCGTCGAAACGGAAATAAGGGTACAATTTTTGGGCTGAGGCTATTGGATCCGGATCCGTAAATGGATAGGTTGTATAACGCTTCTTAACTTCTGACACCCTTGCCGGATGCTGCGCAAAAACACCAAGCACGCAATTGCCCATGGCCCAGAGCATAATCCACTTTTTCATTCGTGTTTTAATTAAAAATTTCATAATTTCAAAAGTATCCCTGATACAATATCCATCTGCCAACGAATGCAATCCGCAATACAGACATTGCGTCAGGTCCTTTCAAATCAACGTGAATGAATCTACCATAGGCTATTTGTTTGCATTGACAAAGACCCTATGATAGAATTTTCACTATCGGAGTACATTGCTGCTATTCAATAATTAACAAAATACCCTTATTTTTTTCTACCGCAATTGTATCCCCTGGTTTATACTGTGCTCCATTTTGAAAATTAGGAATGAGTGGTGCAGATAGTTTCGCTTTTCCGGGGTCAATGCCCAATTTTTCCCAATCTATAGCCAATTTTACCGCAACATCACGCTCTGCCCAGCTGGCAATAGCTACCATAGCTTTACCGGCACGGCTATAGACGGTTGTCAGAACCTTATCATTATCGGTTTTAACCGGAATATTTGGCGACCAATACCCGATCATTTTACTTCCTTTGATGCCAAATTGGTCCCAGGCCTTCCATAAGTCAGCGGGCGTCAATTTCTGATAAGGCATCCTATTGGTCATTCCATAAAGCATACCCCGCCACGGATTTCCTCCATCCTGTAACATTTCGCCCATTAAACCAAACGGAATGCCACTCACTTCGGTAAGGAAAAAATCAGGTTTGTTATTCTCGTAGTCAAAGTATTCACCAAACCACAGCCTATTGATATACGGAAAATGCTCCAGATACAAATTTGCACTATTATTGAACCCATCGCTTTTATTATATTGATTTGCCGAATGCAAATCGATCAGCCCTGGTTTTCCATTTTTTGTCAGCACACGCTTTATTCTTTTCATGGTGACTCGATCGAAGGCAACATCATCCAGATAAATCCCGTCAATACCAATATGGTCTACCAACCAATTCATGCCTTCGACGTAATAGTTGTGCCACCTATTCATTCCACTATTGATAATCGCCGCGTCTTTAAATTGGGGAACATACCATGCTGCGATATAATTTTTACCCACATGCTCTTGTAACCAGGAATATCCGCCTCCTTTTCCAGGTGAAAACACTTCAGTGCCCAGACTACGCAATGGATAGAGCTCATAAACCCGATTTGATACCTCACGCACTGTATTATAGATCTTCACTTTTAACCCCTTATCATGCGCCTGGTCGATATATTGCTTCATTTCTTTTGTCGCAATAAATGGATAATTGATGTAAGGATTTATTTCATTTCCATGGTGAATATTGATCACATTGGAACCACTCGCAACAACAGAATCAACGGGCTTGTAGGCATGATAATACCGTTCATTCCACTGTGCTTCCGTATTGATCGGATGAAAAGGCGTAATCAATAAATTAAAATTGTAATAGAGCACATCGCCTTTTTTCAGTTCACGGGCTCCACTATAACTATTGACCAAAACGGATTTTCCTTTCAGACCGATATCGATCCCCCCTTTATTTTCATTACCCCAGGACTGCGGCAGCACAAGAGGCTTTTGAAGATAAAAATTCGTATTGAGCGGCCGCGAATAATGCTCATCGCGCAGTGAAAACTGTAGCCCTGCATCCACAGCACCTATCCAACCTCCATCTTGATTTTTATGTGCTACATCCCATTTCCAGGAAAGCTGATCAGGTCTCTTTCCTCCTTTTTGCCCTAGTCCCATAAAATAATCCGTCCTATCGGGCATCATGGGAATATGCATCGTGGCATCTTTTAAAGACAGATCCTTCAGCGCCGTCAGCTTGACCACATAATGCATGTAACCATCAAATTCCAATGTACCCTCGACTTCCATCGTTAGATCGGAAGATTCGTTTTTGGCCGTCCAGCGATATTCACCTTCGCTTTTCGTCTGAAATTGGATCCCACTTGCTTTAAGTTGAATTTCCTTGCCATCTGAAGCGTTATAGAAATGAAAATGGAGTGGTTCAAATAAGAGCTTATTCGCCTTGGACGATATTTCGGTCAATTCGGGCGTAAAGAACGTGCTGATCTGTTTTGGAAAACCACTCGCATGAAGTTTCACTTCGCGCCCTAAAATGTGTAAGGTGGAATCCGCTTTTAATTCAATCGCTGTATAAGGTGCAACTACCGTATTTTTTTGCGCTAATGTTGAGTTGAGCCAGGGTAGCCGCGTCATTTTCCAAGGTTGATCAACACTGGATACCTCTCCTGAAGCATTTGAAACCTGTATTTCCACATTAACCTGTTTCGCTGCTGCATTTTTAGGTTTCACCGTGACTACACCATGGTAAGTTCCTGCTGCTATGTTCTCCGGTATCTGAATACCACACCACAATGCCTGAACCTTATCCTTCGGTACGTCAACCTGTAATGTCATTGACTTTCCAGTATAGTCAGTACCTTGGGTATTGATACAATTCAGGTTATTCGCCGAAATCATCGCCCCATCATTTGTTTTAAAATCCGAGAAAGAAATTTGGATGTCATGGAGTTCCTGTTTTGGAGACCATAAGCCAAGTTGAAAGGCATAAAATTCACCTTTCTGGCCCTTTCCTTCCAACTTACTCGTGGATTTACCTTTCATAAGCCAGCGTTGTGGAAGGTTGCTTTCCATTTTAATCGGAAATTCTCTTAATTCTGGAAAAAGATAATAATCCGTATTTCCATTTCTGCGCACAAAGCTATTGACTTCTGCCACTGTACCGATCATTTCCATCGGATCATTGCTATTGTATTTATCGACGGCATCAAAACGTGCAACAGTAACTCCTTTGGAGTTTCCAGCCTCCTGCTGCACAACTTTCGCTGGAGCCGAAACGGCATTTTTAAGATAAATTGCATCCGGATAATTGCGGCTGCGCCCCCCCATCTGATAGGGTAAATAATAGACATAGTAAACGCCCTTTCCTGAAACTGGCTTAAACCGTAATCCACCAGATTCCGTGTTCATCCAAAGATAAGAACTGGGGGCAATCTGCTTATTACTGGCACTGTCGACGATAATAATTTGCTGGTTCGCTTCAACCCAGCGATTTCGCCAGGGAATAGTCACTTGCACCTCTTTCTGATCGGTGTTTACCTGAAGCACTGCACGATGGTTACCCAGCTGGTCTGCATCCCACTTTTGTGTTTCCGGAGGATAGGTCAATTGCGCTCGGGCCGAATTTGCACATAAGGATACGGCAAGGATAATTGCCAGCTTATAAGAGGCTGTTCTTTTTTTCATGTGAATAGTATTTATTCAATATATTTTGTCTTTTACCAGGTTTTCCGATAAGCCTGATACGATTTATAAGCGGTACCGCTTCCCCAAAATGGGTCCGTAGTGCAGCTACTTTTATTGGTCAATAAGAGGTTTAAAATTAAGTTTTATTCCTAACATCTTCACCTAGTTTTGTCTGTATTTGCGCCAGGTTTCCTCGGGTACATAAATAGCGCGATAAGGAATAAAATAAGCGTTTAATTCCCAAAGCACCTTCCCTGTCTTCCGTCACCAGTACACTGCCTGTTTTCGAGCTTGTCTGCAGCAAATTACCATTATCCAATTCATAGGCACTCCCCATTCTTGCTGTAAACTGCTTTTTCGGAATTGGAGCCGCATACGCAAGCGTTGCCGTTTTATTCTTTTGATCAAGATTAAAAGCAATTGCTCGTGATTGTTTATTGGCTGTCGTACTATCGCGCGGAGAAAAATCGCCGTTGTCAAAAAGTAACAGCTCACCTGTTTTTGTAATATGCGGCGCATGCTGGAAATAAAACAGTTCCTCATCTTTTAATTTGTAATCGCCACCTTTACCCAATTTCCAAAGAATATCACCGGTTTTGGCATCAATCTTCCAAACCTGATTTTCAATGGGCGAAGAAGTTAGATAATTATTGTCACGATCGAAGGAAATGGTATTCAAATGGAATCGGTCATGCTTAAGGCTATCCAATTTTTTATCTTTTTGAATATCCCATTTTTCCCAAGGTGACCATTTCTTTAAGATATTGCCTTGTGTATCCATCGTCAGGATAGCATCCCCCCAAAGCGTATCTTTTGGATGGTTGGGACGGTCGTCAATTCTGAAATCCCGCACAATGCCTACAATATTATTGTTGCCATCCATCTGCACATCATGGTGCATGATAATCCCTTTTTTATCGAGATCTATACGAGCAATTTCCTTTCCTGTTAGATCAATTTCAACAAGTACTGTTCCACCGACAAATCCGATACGGCCGCTTCTCAAATAATAACTTGCATTGGTTGATTTCTTGCTGGGCTGATTGGGCTTGTTGAATTCATCTTTACTCGCCGGAGCCAATAAGGCTAGGATCGTACCCCTTGGAGTCAGTGAAGCAAGGCGTACCCCTAACTTTTCGTCCTGCCAATACCATCGGATGGTTCCTTTACCATCAACCATGGCCATATACCCCGGGAATCCACGATAGCATAATAACACCATGCCGTTACCTAGGGCTTTTTCATCGTGTGGATGATCCGCCTTGATCCAGTCGTGTACCATCCATGGTGATTGTGGTCTTGTTTTAAAGGATTGTTCACTTGATTTTATGGGAATAATCCGATCTATAATAACCCGAAACTTATAACTTGTATTAGGTTCAAGCGTCATTAACTGTATGTTATGCTGAGCAGCCGCACTTGAAACTGTCGTCTTATAAGACTGGCGTTCTCCCTCCTTCCAATACTCTACATACAGGGCTTCTGCTTTATTTAGTTTCACCTGAATAGCAGCATTGAGCGGCAGATTATTAGGCGAACTCACTTCAATATCCTCAATATCAACTTGATGCGCATAAAAATAGTAAGCGGCAAACGCCACTATTGCCACCACAATCAGTGCAATAATTACTTTAATTGGTTTCATCTGTAAATAATTTCAATGCCATTGGTCTTTAAAATGAAGCGCACTACAAGAAATAATGCGCTTGATAGGATTTGCTTTATCACGTTTATTTAGGCAATCGTGCTGGATTGGCCGTTGTCATTTCTTGATGCAAGCGAGCTTCTTCCAATGGATAAGGGAAATAGCGCATTGCTTCGGTCACATTTTCTTTCAGTCCCCGGCCCTTCAAATAAGCATTACTTACTTTTTCATAACGTCCCAAGCGGATCAGGTCCTGACGCCTTTTGTATTCAAATACAAGTTCAAAACCACGTTCATCAACAAGCGCATCGATCATACTTTCCTTACTTGCGGGACTTGGAAAATCTGGATGCTTACCATATTCTGGTGCTCCAGCTCTTTTCCGGACTTCATTGATGAAAGGTAATGCTGCTGCAGGCCCGTTCAATGCATTTTCAATTTCAGCCTTGCACAAGATAACATCCGCCAATCGAAAGACCTGAATCGTCCGGCCATCCAGATAGGAATTATTGACCATATCATACGAATACTTTTTCGTCGCTACATTTTGCAGGAATTTTACCGTATCACTTGGCGGAGTAGTCTGTCCTTTGGCTGGTAACATATAAAAGAACCCATATTTTGTGTTTTTATCCCGTACCGCCTTTCCGGTGTAATTATAATAGAAAAACTTCTTACGCGGATCCAGATCACTATATTTTCGCCAGAAATCAAGGGAAACACCATAATACTGCCATCTATCCGGTACTTCCGGATTGTCCGTCGGTCCAAAGTGATTGGTGATCTCGCCCCCGTTTAATGTTGGTTCATGCAAGATGCCAAAGATTAGTCCCATATCCATTTTATTATTGTCGGACCATTCTTTCTTAAAATCCGGATTCAACGTATACACACCTTTATCACGTAGGGCGAGAACCTGATCAATGTAAGTTTTTGCCTTTTCATAATTGTGCGAACGCATATACATCTTTCCCATTAGGGTCAGCGCGGCACCTTTCGTGGCCCGGCCAATACCCAGTTCGTCCGACCATTTCTCCGGTAAATTATCGATTGCATACTGACAATCTTCAGCAATTTGGGCATCGATCTTGTCGACAGCAGCCAAGGGCTCGTGGTAGCTTTCCGTTGGATTCTTGACCGTTGTTATCAATGGCACCGGTCCCCAGGCATCGGTAAGATCCATATACGATAGTGACCGTAAGAACCTGGCCTGTGCGATAATTTTCTTCTTGCGATCGTCGGGAATAGTGACACGCTCGATACGGTCAATCAGCATATTGGCATTGCTGATGACCTGATACATATTCTGATAATTGAATTTAAAATATCGATTATTATCATCGTATGTAAAGTTGCTCATTCGTGTAGGATCCCCTGCGGCGGTAGAAAAGCCCATATCCGTGGCATAGTCCGTTATCATTACCAGATATCCCGCGTAATACAGATATGCATCTCCGGGATAAGGCGATAAACTTGTATAGACTCCCGTTAAAGCGGCGTTGATGTCGCTTTCTGTTGAATAAGCATTTTTGGTTGTCAGATCGCTGTATAATTTTGGATCCAGCTTGGTACAGCTATTTAAGCTTAAGCTCAACACGGCCGATAAACCCGCTATCCCTAAAATATATTTAATGTTATTTTTAAACGTCTTCATGTCATTTCTGATTTAGTATTAGCGATTAGAATGTTGCACTTACACCAAAGGTAAAGGAGCGCATCGAAGGATATGAATTAAAATCGAGACCTACCCCCGCATTAGCGCTCTGATTATTTCCGGCTCTATTTTTTACCAGCGCATCATTTTCATATCCCTTGGTATCCACCTCAGGATCCCATCCAGAATAATTGCTGATGGTAAATAAGTTTTCCGCCATACCGTATACTCTTATCGACTGAACAGCTTTGGTTTTCAACGGGATGGTATATCCCAGCGTCAAATTACGCAAACGCAAAAAGGAAGCATTCTCAATGAAATGGTCATTGATATAACCACCATAGTTCATGTAATAAAATCCATTTCTCGGAATTTCCGTATTGGTATTGGTCGGTGTCCATCGATTTAAAGCTTCTGTGGTACGTTTCCACTCCAGATTCATACGTGTCATATTGAGTAGATCGTTTCCAACATTGCCATAGATGAATGCAGTCAAATCAAAGTTTTTATAGGCAAATGTATTGGTCATACCAAAGTTAAACTTCGGATAACCACGGCCGATTATCGTACGATCTGCCGAATTTATCGTTCCGTCGCCATTTACATCGGCAAATTTAGGATCGCCGGGTTTAGAATTTGGCTGTGGCGCATAGTTTTCTCCTTGTTGGATAACACCCAGGTATCTATAACCGAATAACGAGCCCAGCGACTCCCCAACCCGAATGACCGAATAAGCTTCTTCAGAAACATTCCCCATTGGTTTAGACGAAGTCAACAATTGCTCGGGCTCTCCACCGAGACTTGAGACCTTATTTCGGTTCATCGTTAAATTCAATTTTGTTTCCCAGGTAAACGCTCCGGTCATATTCTTACTTGTTACAGAAAACTCCAGTCCCTTATTATTCATCGTACCTAGGTTTCGCTGTCCGGAGGTATATCCCGTGTAATAAGGCAGTATACTCTTGATCAGAAGATCATTTGTTTTCTTATAATAGGCATCCAAAGTAAAGGCTAACCGGTTTTTAAAAAATGAAAAATCAAGACCGACGTTATATTGCGTTGTGGATTCCCATTTAAGTTTATCGTTCTCGGGATAAGTTGGGTTTTGTTTAACCCCACCCGAATTGGTCACGCCATCAAACGTATAATGTCCATTGTCCATCAATCCATAAGAGGCATAATCCGCTACACGATCATTACCGGTCTGGCCATAACCCAACCTAAATTTTAGGTCCGAAAATAGCTGCTGCTCTTTCATGAAATCTTCATTGTTGACTTTCCATGCAAAAGCTGCTGAAGGAAAAGTTCCCCAACGATGGTTCGGACTAAAACGCGATGATCCATCACGACGTAAAGTCGCCGTCAACAGATATTTATCAGCGTAGGAATAATTTACCCGTCCGAAAAACGAAATAACCAGATTCTCAGCTTTAGCAGAGTTTACTCCTGTAATGCTTGAGGCCATGCCCAGGTTATTATATTCCAGCAGATCTGTTGAAAAACCTTTCACATTGATTCCCTTATTATTGCGCACATATTTCTCATACGAATAGCCCCCCATCACACTCAAATTGTGTTTCTCATTAAAGACTTTCGCGTAAGTAGCATAAAAATCAATCAGGTTATGTGTTTCATTGTAATCGGCCTGACTTGCGACACCATCATCTATCCCACCCTGATAAGAATCTCTGGTCAGATAACTGCCCAATTGATCATGTGTAATTTCAGTTCCAGCATCTATGCGCAACGTCAGTTCCTTGATCGGATTGACCTCAAGAAAAATATTTCCATTCAACTTGTCCCTTTGCACATCATTGATCCGCGACATCAGGTTGGCCAAAGGGTTATCCCCCTGCCCTCCCGGAGGTCTTCCAAAACTACCATCTGCATTATAAACAGGTACTGTTGGGTCATAGGTCAATATGCTGTATAATACATTTGAATTGAGGATATTTCCATCATACACCTGCATATTCGATTTTTCCCGTTGCGCGGATAGACTCGCTCCAGTGCGGATATAATCATTTACCTTTTGATCCACGTTGATCCGTCCCGAAATTCGATTAAAGTCTGTTGTTTTTAAAACACCTTTTTGATCAAAATAGCCTATGCTCGTCAACACTTTTGTTTTCTCACCACCACCAGAAAATTGTAAATTATGGTTCTGCAAAATACCGTTCCGCATGGTTTCCTTCACCCAATCCGTATTGACATCAGATTCAAGCTGTGACTTGGTGTAAACGGCATACTCCTGATTTTCTTGACCTTGAATTTCTTTATAAAGCGCATTAGCGAGATTCATATACTGTTTACCATCGAGGAAGGTAAATGGTACAATCGGCTTCTGTGTTCCCACATAGCCACTATAGGTAATATTGTTCTTATCCGTAAGCCCACGTTTTGTGGTGATGATGATGACACCATTCGCACCTCTGGAGCCGTAGATCGCAGTTGCCGAAGCATCCTTTAAGATATCCATGGAAGCAATATCATCGGGATTGATGTTAATGCCATTATTTGTTGGAAATCCATCGATCACGTAGAGTGGATCATTACTTCCACTAATGGAATTGGTTCCGCGAATCCGAATCGATGTACTTCCACCCGGCGCCTTTGAATTCTGGGTTACAACGACACCGGAAGCTTTACCTTGTAGGGCCTGACCAACATTGCTCACAGCCCCTCCTTTCGTTAGTTCGTTGCTGGAAAGCGATGCAATGGCGCCTGTCAAATCGCTTTTCTTTTGTTTGCCGTATCCGATCACGACAACATCTTCCAGCTGATTTACCTGGTCCTCCAAAATAATGGAAAGAGTGGTGGCTCCATCAGCTGAAACCTGCACATTTCGTTCTACATAGCTTTGATACCCGATGTATGAAAAAGTCAGTTCATAACCTTTGCCATTCGGTACATCAGCAAAACGAAAGCTACCATCACTCGCACTGGAAGCTGCTGTCGAAAAACTGCTGCCGGGATTTTTCAAAATTATACTTACCCCTGCCAGCCGTTGCCCCGACGAGTTTTTGATTACGCCATTTATTGTTCCCGCTAGACATTGAAAAGATAACAGTGTCAAGGCAATAAAAACAAAAAATGGTTTCTTGGTTAAGTTGAAATTTACCATGATTCTATTTTTTAGTTTTGAGTATATATGTATTATGTTGTTTTTCAAGAATAAACGGATTCACCTCAACAATCAACTGCAAAATAGACGCCGCAAGATCCGTTTTGTCCTTCAGGTCCATGGTCGGATTCTTGCTAAACCGCCCCTTTATCCGATAGTTTTTAACGATTAATGAATCATAGGATATAGGAACATCAAGCTCATGATTGATATATTGAATAATATCGGATACAGCGGTTTCTTCCAATTGGAGCCAATTGGCGCTCTGGTGAATTGTTGCCGGATTGCGGTACGGCTTTTCCGTGGAAGAAAGCATAAGCTGGGCCGGTAGATTTTCCCCCGCGCTCATTTTTGGTGTACCTTTGAAATTTGAAACAAACATCGTGTTCACCCCGCCAAAATAAATCTGTTGGCCAGGCTTAAGAATCTTTGTCTCGGCTACGGACGGATCTATAGATTCAACGCGAACTTTCCCCTCAAATAATCGGATCAGAACATGTTCAACTGCCGCATTATAATCCACGATGAATTCTGTTCCCAGCGCAGTGGTCATCAACGTACCGCTTTCGACGATGAAAGGTTTTGAAGGATCTTTCGCTACTTTAAAACTGACCCTTCCACTGAATAATTTAACCCGTCTAAAATCAAGATCCGGTTTTATGCCCAGCTGAATCAGTGCCCCGGGTTCCAAGGTTAAAATCGAATGGTCCGCTGCAACAATTTCTTTAGGCTGAGCAGAAGGGTTGTAGTAAATTTCATGAATGAAACTCGCTGTTTGTAAAGGTTCATCAGTTGATGTGCTCAAAAGATTGGTTAAGATGAACAGGAAACCAAACAGGATGAATACAGTAATGATTCTCAACAGGCTATCACCACCACGTTTTGACTTATTTTCCTGATTGATATAGGAAACCCAGTCATCTTCTGAAATGAGATCATCCAATAAGGTCGGATCATCATTCAGCCATTTGAAGACAAGTTTCGCTTCCTCAGCAGAACATTCATTCGCCAGGAATTTATTTAATAAGGATTTGCGATTCATAACAGTTTCTATCCTTTTAGCGGGATAGGTATATAACTGTTATACGAATAGTGATGGGCTTGTCCCCTAAGACAACTTAAAAAACTTTTTAATAAATTTCAGACCAATGCTAACGTGGTTTTCTACCGTCTTCGGGGAGATAGACAATTTGACGGCAATTTCTTTATAACTCAATTCCTCAATTTTATGGAGATAAAAGACCTGTTGCCGCATAAAAGGCATTTGTGTAATCAGCTCTTTTACGTATTCTAACTCTCCTTTATAGGCAATTTGTCGTTCAAGATCTTCATATTGGGTCAGTACAAAAGGTTTCTCAAACTCTACATAATTTCTATTCAAAGCACGCCGCCGCAACTCATCAATTAATTTTGTTCGTGCAATCTGAAAGAGCTGGGTACTGAATTGGATTTGCTGATTCGCATGATTCTTGCGTTCCCAAACAATTAGAAAAGTCTGCTGGACGACATCTTCGGCCAGATTCGAACATTGGGTCTTCTGATACAGAAAATAGTACAATTTCCTATACCAATAACGATAAGCTAAAAAAAACTCCTTTTCGTTAGTCGGTGCCCGCTGTAGGATTTTATCCATCATAATCTACATTTAGATAGTCTTGTTTCAATGCTGTTATCCTCTTTCCAAAGAATATCGAAATTGGTATCTGACAGAATTTCAATTTGATCCATCAAAATGACCCATGCTTTTTGGCTAGTTATCCACCTCTAAAGTGATTATTTTTTATCAAAAAAACAAGATAATATTTTCGATAAGGCCATCGCCTCAATCTCCATTTTAAGCGCTTTCTTTCATAAAAGCTACTTTGCCGATAGGCAACTTATGGGTCCTGTTTTCTTCTCTTGTATTTTTTAGGCGCAGCAAGTTCGTTTCAACTCGTGACCAAATTATCCCTTTTAACAGTGCTCGTTCAGTGATTGTTCAGTGATTGCTCAGTGTAAACTGAATAAACAATGACTGATTACTGTCTAAAAATTGATTAAAAATTGTGAAGAGGTATAAGTTGGTATTAAGATAGATTAGTTTTAATCACTATATAGAAAAAAGAAGGTATTTAGATGATAAGAAAAATCACTTGTCATCTAAATACCTTCGCACTAAAACAAACACCGTGAAACTGCTTGTTTTATGGATATCAATAAAATCTAGTATCCTGGATTTTGTTTTAAATTTGGATTGACAGCAAGCTGTTGACTCGGAATTGGATAAACCAATGTTTTCGGGCTGGAATCCGCAGCTTTTTCCTGCCAGGCTAATAAAAACTTACCAAAACGGATCAAATCCTGTCTTCTCCAACCTTCCCAATACAACTCACGCGCACGCTCGTCTAATATATTATCAAGCGTCAACGCTGTCAAGTTATTCACACCACGGTTTGTCCGAATAGTGTTAACTAATCCAAGTGCCTCTGTTGCAGTTCCGGTTCCGCCTCTTAATATAGCCTCTGCTTGCATCAACAATACATCGGCATAACGGAAGACTACCCAGTCGTTATTTCGTTGACCAGTGACAGCATAATCAAAGGCATACTTCATTGGACGGATACCCGCTGTTTCCAATGTAGCTCCAGAGGTCCGGATGGTCACTTCACGCGTGAAGACCAAAGGTGCATTCGCTGGATTTCGCGCCATCAATGGTTTGTTTGTACTCCAATTGTATTGCTGTCCTGCAAAAAAACCTACATTTTGACGTTTGAATTCTTTTGTTCTGTTAGAAGTCGTATCAGCCGGATAATTATAGTAAATTCCTCTTCTTTCATCGGCATCCGAAAATTTATCGTAATAATCTGATAAAGTACACCAACCGTTCCAGCCCCCAGGTCTCATATTATAGTGCGCAATAGTATTCCAGGTGCGATCCACATTTCCACCTCTATCGCCATTTTTATTATATAAAGTGAAAATATTTTCGGTAGACTTTTCGTCGTTATCGGGCGCAAAATTATCAAAGTACTTGCCCTTTGCAGAAACAGTATAGGATCCCGAAGCCGTAATTTCCTTGGCTAAGGTCACCACCTTATTCATATCTTCGGCAGCAAAAGAAGGAGCTTGTCTGTTTAAAAATGTTCCTTTATTCAAATAAATCTTCATCAGCAATGCTTTTGCCGCATTTTTATTGGCTACATAGGCTGCTTTCGGACCGTTTGCAGGCAAACTCGCTATAATTTCGTTGAGATCCTTCACGATATAATCAATAGCCGCCTGTGGCTGTAACACCTCTGGTGCGATTCTAAAATCTTCAAAAGAGGCTCCTTCCCGGACGGGTACTACGCCATAGAGATCCAACATATCAAACATGACCAACGCACGAATAAACTTCGCCTCAGCACCTTGCTGTGCACTCGGATTATACCGCAACACATTACCCGCATTATAGATGGCTGTACCAAGACTTACAAATGTATTGTTCATATAACCATTATCAGCATTCCAGGTATGTAAATGGATCGCACGATGCATCCCATTATCATCCCAGTCACCTCCCCGTGTAGGAGCCATAGCAGCATCTGTGGATATTTCCTGCATCACCCAGCGCTGTTCCTGCTGATAAGGGGTATTCAATGAATTATAAGCTGTGATCAACAAGCTTCCAGGATCCACATTGGATGTCCCCTCTTCCAATTCTCCTTTAAATTCCTCCTTTAGTTTAGTACAAGAAAATGTACTTGTTACAATGGAGCCAATTATTCCGATATATAATAAAGTTCTTAATTTCATCTTTTTCATCCGTCTAAATTTGATTATTTATTCATCCATTTTGACTGTAAGGCATTTATACTGCCTTTAGTGTTTCATTCGTAATGAGGCGATCAGATTTATTCATTCACTAATATGAATATGTTTAAATCAATCTTGATACTCTCCTCTTTTTATTATCTAATGATCTACAGTATACGCTTAAAGTGAGAAGTTAACCCCCAATAGGATATTTCTTGCCGGTGGATATGGTAAATATTCGATACCCAACGAAGGAATACCATTTGTTGCACCATCTGTATTCACCTCAGGATCAAACCCTGTATACTTCGTGATGATGAAAAGATTCTGTCCAGTAAGGGATACATTTAAATTCTTCAGTGTTCTGCCTACATTTCCAACACGATAGCTTAAAGTAAGATTAGCCATTTTTAGATAATCACCTTTTTCAAGGAATCGCGTCGAAGGCGCAGCCGAATTGGAAGTAGACTCTTTTACAGCTGTATTAAAGAATGCTGAACCGATATTCCGTGATGACAAATTGCTCAATCCCAAAGTCGTCGCTGCCGTATTATTGAATAGATAATGTCCAAAAGCGCCATTCATATTGGCAGCCAAAGAAAACTGTTTATAATTTACATTGGTGGAGATACCCAATAATGTGGTTGGATTTGGACTGTTCATATAAAACTTATTAATTGCAGGATCGTTGGCCGTACTGATACTACCATCCTGTCCACGGTACATGCTCATTCCGGTTTGCGGGTCGATACCTTGGTAATCGGCCAAATACCATACATTCAATGGCTGGCCATTGACCATTCGTTGTCCCAATACACCAGAAAAACCTTGGCCGCGGAGTGCTCCTGTCTCATAATAACCAACAAGGCCACTTACACTATTCTTAAGAAATGTTGCATTACCTGTCAAATCCCAAGTCCAATTGTCATTTTTAATAATTGTACCTGTCAACGCGACCTCTACCCCTTTATTGACAATCTCACCGTCCAAATTTACCCAAATACGTCCCGCAGGAGCTGGCTGTGCAAGCGTTTGCTCAAATAGCGCATCTGTGGTCTTTTTATTAAAATAATCAATGGATCCATATAGACGGTTGCCCCAGATTCCGAAATCTATACCCGCATTGATCGTCGTCGAAGTTTCCCATTTCAAGTCAGGATTTCCATAGTTAGCCTGGCTTACACTCTGATTACCGAAGACCAATCTATTCAATGAGGCACCAGAAGGGAATTCTTGGTTACCTGTTTTTCCCCAACCCAATCGCACTTTCAATTGGTCAAAGATACCGGAAGACTTTAAAAACTCTTCCTGATTAACATTCCAGGCTACGGCCAACGAAGGGAACATGGCGTATTTGTTGTTTGAACCAAATTTCGTTGAACCATCCCTTCGCACTGTTGCAGTGAATAAATAACGGTCTAAGTAATTGAAGCCGCCCCGTAAAAAAAGCGATTGCAATTGGTTTGTTGGACTTCTATACGACGATATTTCACGCGTGGAAACAGGCGTATATTGTAGATAGTCAAAATAATCTAACCCCAGGTAGCGAAATCCACCGCCAAAGGAAATGTTATTATTATAATTATAATCCAAATACTCGTAGCCTGCTACTGCATTGACACTCCAATCTGAATTGATTTGTTTATTGTAAGAGAGCATATGCGTCATTTGCAAGTTGGTTTCCCCGTTATTGGAGATAAAAGCCTGCTCATTGTTCACAGCAGAAGGATCAATAAGCCCGGCGCGGTACATACCCTCGCGGTTTCCTGTTTGTCGCATCGCACTATAAATAAAGCGATACTCTAAATCATCTGTAATTTTATAATATGGCGCCAAATTGACCACCATTGTATTGGTTGTCGCCAAGTCCTTAAAGGCTTCAATGCTTGTCAATGGATTTCGTGTGGTTGAACTCACAAAGGTCAAATTACCTTGCTCATCGCGTAATGGTCGCGTTGGATTCCATTGCAGTGCTTGGGAAATCACATTTCCTTCAGAACCTACCATCGCATTGATCGGCGCGTATTTATTATCCATTTGCGTCAAAAAGACTGCAAAATCCAATCCCAATCGTTTGTTTTCCAAAAAACGGAAATTCCCGTTAAAATTGGCTGTATATTTCTTCAGTTGTGAGCCACGAATAATACCATTTTGGTTTAAATACCCACCCGAAAGACGGTATTTACCATGTTCGGTTCCACCCGCCACGTCAGCATAGTAATTTTGCGTGATGGCTTTTCTTGTGATTGCTTTAAAAGCATCCTCATTACCACCAAAATCAGCATTTGCCACTTCAGATGGTGTATAATATTTCAACGCCTCTCTGAATCGCGCTGCATCCAATACATCAGGATATTCCCGCATGGTAGAAACACCTGCAGAGGCTCCCACAGAAACCTCGGGCTGTCCTACTTTACCTCTTTTCGTGGAAATAATGACTACACCATTTGCCCCACGTGATCCATAAATTGCCGTAGCCGAAGCATCTTTAAGGATGTCCATACTAGCAATGTCACCCGGATTTAAGTAAGTTAAAGGATTTCCTCTGTCGGAAGAAAAACCTCCTCTTCCTTCGGGCAGAGGCGAATTACCCGACATAGGCACGCCATCCAGCACAAATAACGGGTTGTTACTGGCGCGGATCGATGAATTCCCACGAATACGTACGGTCGTTGCCCCTCCAGGTTGCCCCGTATTGTTAATCACCATCACCCCTGGTGTCTTTCCTTGTATGAGTTGGTCGGGACTGGTCATGATCCCCTTATTAAAGTTTTTCGCTCCAATAGTGACCATAGACCCCGTTAGATCTTTTTTACGGGCCGTACCATAACCGATCACAACGACTTCATCTAAGCCCTGACCGGCACTAGGTTCAAGCGCTACCGTGATATCGCTCCCCACAATAGGTACTTCTTTTAAAGTATATCCGATAAAGGATACTTCCAGCGTTTTAGCTTCACTGGGAATAGTCAATGTAAAGGAACCTTCCGTGTCTGTTGTGGTAGCCGCGGTACCCCCTTTTACTTTGATTGTAGCTCCTGCCAATGGACTTTGAGTCTCATCTACAACCTTCCCCTTCAAGACTTTCGTCTGGGCAACTACAATAAAAGATACAAGCAGAAATGTGAGCGTCATTACGCATTGTGCAAGTAGTTTATTTTTCATACGCTTTTTGATTGGTGGTTTAATTGATTTTTTATCGTGTGCAATAGATACACAGCTGATAATAAGTGATTTTTAATGGTTTATTTTTAGTCCTAAAACTCATTTGAAATGAGTATGGTCTTTCCCAATTATTGCAAATACGTAACGATCAGTATGAAAATCGTTAACGCCCAAATGGAATACCAAATCATCGTGAAGATATTGCCGCACCTGTAAAAACAAAAACCTAACAAACTGAAAAACAAAGACACAGGATATACCTGTCATAATTCTAGGGCGAAACATACGTTTATATTTGGTTATTATTGTTTTATAAAAATGCGCAAATCCTTGTATCTCGTCCAATCAGAGCGTCTCAATTTTATATCAAAGCGTATCAGTAAAACTCTTTTTTATCTTTTAATTGACTATTTTTAGTTCAACGTAATCAGTTTTGAAAAGAATAACCACCATACTCCTTTTGTATATCTTGCTGGCAGTTATCAACCTGCAGGCACAATCGATCTATTTTAAAAACTATCAGACCCACGATGGCCTTTCCAATAGTACGGTCAAATGTATTACACAAGATATTCAGGGTTTTCTGTGGCTAGGAACGAGGAATGGCCTTAATCGTTTTGACGGTAATCAATTTAAAATATTTCGACACAATGCTTCAGATTCGACAAGTATCGGAAGTTCATCTATTTTAAGCCTCCTCACAGATAGCAAAGGTGTCCTATGGGTGGGTACCACACGGGGTGCCTATCGTTACGATCCCATAAAAGAAGATTTCAAACCATTCAAGCTCATACCCATCGGTGAAGTAAATGCCATACACGAATACGCAGGCTTTATATGGTTGCTTTCCAATGGAAAACTGTACCGTTACAATTCTTATACAGGAGAAATATTCCCATTTGATCTCAACAAAAATACCCTAGTAGCGATCACCAGCAGTAAGAAAGGTGGGTTGTGGGTAACAGACAATAACAGTACAATACTACGGTATCAGGTTAATACGGGTAAATTTTTCCCTGTTGATCTTAAAAAGATCGATCGACAAACACTAGCGAATACCAAAACCGTATATGCGATCAACGATTCATTGCTAATGGTCGGAACAATCAATTCGGCTTATTTGTTTGATTTCAAAAATGGCACATTAAAAAATCTATTTGCAAGTCATTACCCCAACAAAGTCATTCAGGCAAACTGTATTATTCAACAAACAGAGTCGACATACTGGATTGGAACTGAAACCGGAATATACACCTATGATATTCACACAGGCCAGAGCCAACACATCAAAAAAGACCTGCTCAATCCATTTGCCATTTCTGACAATGCTGTCCTGAATTTCTATCGGGACCGTGAAGACAATATCTGGTTTGGAACATTTTTCGGTGGCTTTAACCAATACAGCAACCAATTCGACAATTTCAAGAAGTATTTGTCCGGATTTGGAAAATCAGCCCTATCAGGTAATATTGTACACGATATCAAAAAAGATCGCTATGGAAATTTCTGGATCGGAACAGAAGATGGCGGATTGAACAAAATAGATGCCCAAACACAACAAATCCAGCATTTCCTTGCCAACGGAAAAAAAGGCAGTATTGCGCATAACAATGTCCATGGCTTGGCAACAATCGGCGACGATCTTTGGGTAGGATCCACCACACATGGACTTGACATTCTCGACGTAAAGACTGGAAAATTAAAAAAGCACTATGACCGCATCGGCCAAGGTCCCTTACAAAGTAGCTTCGCCGTATGCATTTATAAGTCCAAAGACAATACGATGTTTGTTGGCACAGACCGCGCTTTATACGCCTACAACAAAAATAAGGACAGTTTTGATCTCCTTCCTATTCAAGCATGGATACAAGGCATTTATGAAGATGAATATGGTATACTCTGGATCAATACCTATGGCAGTGGGATCTTCCAGTATAACCGCAGCTCGGGAGAAATACAGCATTTGCTGTCCGAACAAGGTAAACAAAATACACTCGTCAATAATTACGTCAACGGCCTATTTGAAGACAGCAAAAAGAATTTATGGTTTTGCACCGAAAGCGGCCTTTCGAAATACCGCCGTGATGGACGTTTCACCAACTACCTCACCGAATCCGGTTTACCTTCTAATCAAGTATTCAAGGTCTTGGAAGACGACAACAACAGCATCTGGATATCGACCGGCGGTGGACTGGTCCGGCTGGACGAGGGTGTCCCTCGAAGGGTCATCTATACCTCCAGAGATGGGCTTCCCGCAGATCAGTTTAATTATAATTCGGCTTTTAAAGATAGCGACGGAACTTTATATTTCGGGACTATCAAAGGAATGGTAAGCTTCAACCCCACAAAATCCATTAAGAACAGTTTTATTCCACCCATATTCATCAGCGGCATTCAGATCAACAATGTCAGTGTGCCGGTTCGTGAAAATGGCATACTCAAAGAATCCATCTCCCTATCAAAAGAGATACACTTAACCTACGACAATTCCAATATCAGCTTCCATATAGCAGCCTTGAGCTTTGTTTCCCCAAAGAGCAATCCCTATCGTTATATCATGGAAGGTTATGATAAAGGCTGGACCGATATTACGGGAAATCAAAAAATATATTACAATAAACTTCCACCAGGTACGTATACGTTTAAGTTCAGGGGTGCAAATAACAACAGCGTCTGGAATCCGACAGAAAAAAAACTGCTCATCATTGTTTCGCCCCCCTGGTGGCAATCAAGCTGGGCGTACTTACTTTATTTTGTGAGCCTTGGTACGATTATACTGCTCGTATTACGGTATTATTTTCTACTTATAAAGGCCAATAATGCTCAAAAGATGGATAGCTATGAACGAAAAAAAGAACAGGAAATTTATAACCTCAAACTGGAGTTCTTTACCAATCTGGCCCACGAAATTCGTACGCCACTCACCCTGATCAAAATGCCCCTTGAGAAAATAATAAACCAACAAAAATTTACCGATAGCGACACAGCCAAGGATCTCGCATTAATTGAAAAGAATACAGCGCGTTTAATTCGCCTGACCAACCAACTACTGGATTTTAGAAAAGCAGAAACCAACAATATGAGCCTTATTTTTACTAAAACGGACATCAACACACTCCTATCCGAAGTATTCCACGACCTAAATTATCTTGCAAAAGATAAACAGTTGCATTATGAGCTTAGCCTGCCACGTATCAGTCTCGCTGCTTATGTGGATGAGGAAGCTCTCCGAAAAATCTTTACTAATCTTATTCACAACGCCATCAAATATGCAGATGAAGAAGTCTATGTCCGGCTCCTCCCTTTTAATAGCGATGATATTATGTTCAATATCGAATTTAAGAATGATGGTGAGCTTATTCCTTATGAAAAAAGAGAAAAAATATTTGAACCATTTTATCGATTGAACGAATCCGATAAAGATACGGGGACAGGTATTGGCCTTCCCCTATCCCGCTCCTTGGTCGAATTGCACCAAGGAACCTTGTCACTTGTCTATCTGGAAGAAAACCGCAATATATTCCTGCTGTCTGTACCGATTTTTCAAGAACAATCACTGGACATCAAATCTTTTCAGGAAGATAATGACGATCATGTATTAAATGATAAACCAGACGATCAGGAGGAAGAAAAACCGGTGATTCTACTCGTCGAAGACAATAAAGAAATTCTTGCCTACCTCAATAAAGAATTAAAAACCAGCTATATAATCCTACGAGCCGGCAATGGTGCCGAAGCGCTCGAAATATTAGACCAAGAAAATGTACAACTGGTACTGACAGACATCATGATGCCTATTATGGATGGCCTGGCTTTATGCAGACGTATCAAAACAGATATTCTCTATAGTCATATTCCTGTGATCTTTCTGACCGCAAAAAATGCATTGGATTCCAAAATTCAGGGATTAAAAAATGGTGCCGATGCTTATATCGAAAAACCTTTTTCGCTTGAATTCCTCATGGTACAAATACGCAATATTCTCAAGAACCGAAAAATTATCAAGAATTACTTCACTAACGCACCCAGCTCCAACTTAATAGATATCAACGTTTCGGGTCCTGACAAAGATTTCATCAGTCAGCTCAATACGGTTATTTATGAGAATATTTCAGCGATAGACCTTAATGTGGATGAACTGGCCAAACTGATGCATATGAGTCGTCCGACCCTTTACCGTAAAATCAAAGGACTCTCCGACCTAACACCCAATGAATTGATCAATATTTCACGATTAAAAAAAGCGGCAGAACTGCTTACCAAGAAAGAATACAACATTACCCAAGTATCAACGATGGTCGGTTACACCGTGCAATCCAATTTTTCCAGGGACTTCCATAAACATTATGGTATGTCGCCGAGCAACTATATTCTTGAAAACAGTAAATAACATGTACGTGTTCAGCCAATGATGGCGCATTTTTCAGCAGATGATACGCACAAGTTTTAGTAAATCGAACGAAATTATCCCGCTGTGTAAAAGCGAGCCGTGCTAACTAAAGCAAATTAGTATACTTAAGGGGATGATGAAAATCCAATTGCAGGAGCTTGGCCAAGTGAGCAGAAAATCGTAGACGTAAGCTCCTCTATTTACTACGTCTACGATAATGATCTTAGCGTTTACTCTTGGGAACAAAGAATGCAGCCAGCAGCATAAATACACCGGCCAACAACAAGCCATAAATGGATTGGCTATGAAAAAAATATTTGATAATCATTCCTCCAAAAAATCCACATACAATCTGTGGTAAGGTAATGAAGAAATTGAAAAGACCCATATAAACCCCCATTTTCCCTGCAGGCAGGTGATCGCTCAAAATGGCATAAGGCATCGCTAAAATACTTCCCCAAGCAATACCAATACCGATCATGGGAAGAATCAGCAGATTAGCATCTTTAATCAGAAACAGTGAAATCAACGAGAGTCCTCCAATGGAAAGCCCAAGCGCATGCGTTTTTCCACGCCCGAGCTGTTTGGCTATCCGCGGAATAAACAAAGCATATAGAGCCGATACCCCATTGTAAATACCAAAAAGCACGCCCACCCAATTGGCCGCCTCCATATAAAGATCCTGCCGATTTCCTTCCCGCAGGTAAAAAACCGAATCTGCAATCGCAGGAGTTGTATATACCCACATCATAAAAAGGGCAAACCAGGAAAAGAATTGAACCCAACCGAGTTTGCGCATGATCAATGGCATCTTACCAATATCGCTGACGATAGCGCGCAAACCAAATTTTGGCGCTGTCTCCTGTTCAACCACCAGGGTATCGGAAAATGACCGTAATTCCTGTGGCGTATATTCCTTCGTTTTAAACACCGACCACAACACCGTTAGAAGCAGTACAAAACCACCAAAGTAAAAAGAATATATCACATTGTTTGGCACCTGACCGGCTTCGGAAGTTCCCTGTACATGAAAATATTTTGTCAGTATAAAGGGAAGTAACGATCCCAATACGGCTCCAATACCGATCAGAAAGGTTTGTACAGAGAATCCAAGACTACGTTGGTTGCTCGGTAGATTATCGCCAATTAAGGCTCTAAAGGGCTCCATTGTCACATTGATAGAAGCATCCATAAACATTAATAGTCCTGCTCCTACCCAAAGTGGTGCTAGCAATGTGGTAAATACCGCTGCATTCGGCATCAAAAACAGGGTTATGGTGGTCAACAGTGCACCCACCAAAATATAAGGCCGACGACGCCCCAATTTATTCCAGGTTCGATCGCTATAATGCCCGATAATTGGCTGCACAATCATCCCCGTAATCGGAGCCGCAAGCCAAAACAGCGACAGGTGTTCTACATCAGCACCAAATGTCTGTAGAATACGGGAAGCATTGCCGTTTTGTAAGGCAAACCCCATTTGTATGCCCAAAAACCCAAAACTCATATTGATGACCTGGCTAATGCTTAATTCAGGTTTATTTCCCATAATAGGCTATCAAAATTTAAGACAAAATACAATTTAATTATCACTTAATCCCTATTTTCAGCAGCATAAGATTGGTTCTTACGCTGCTGAAAACAGGGGCTTACCGAACCTGAAACACCTGCTTTTTGCTTTGTGCAGCCAGAATGAAAGCTTCTGCCTCCGTCTGGATATGGGCCGCAGTGTCACTGTCATTTTCGATCGTAAATCCATCCGACCGTACCGCAATCAACAAGGTCGCACCGCGAAATAAGACACGGAATTTATACCCTTCCCACTCTTTAGGCAACATTGGATTTAAATACAGTTTTCCGTCCTTAATCCGCATTCCTGCAAAGCCCTCTACGATTGTCATCCAGGTACCCGCCATGGAAGTGATATGTAAACCGTCTTCGGTATCGTTATTATAATCATCCAGATCCAAACGAGAGGTCCGCAGATAGAATTCATAGGCTTTTTCTGGTTTATTCAACTTAGCAGCCAATATCGCATGGACACAAGGAGAAAGCGAGCTTTCATGTACCGTAAACGGCTCATAGAATTCATAATGTCGCCTTAAGGCTTCAAGATCAAACTGGTCTTCGAGAAAGTAAAAGCCCTGCAGCACATCGGCCTGTTTGATGTAACAGGAACGTAGAATCCTATCCCAGCTCCAACGCTGGTTGATCGGTCGTTGAGCCGGATCAAGTTCGGCCACAGGAATTAACTCTTTGTCGAGGAAACCATCCTGTTGCAGAAACACCCCGCGCTGCGCATCAAAAGGATAATACATGTTATCGATAATATGCTGCCATTTTTCCTGTTCCTCCGCTCCTATGGCTAACTTCGTTTTTAATGCGTCAGCAATGTCGGAGTTCAGCTGCGCCAGCTTGTTTAAACAGTCCAGTGTATATTCTAGGCACCAGGAAGCAATCCGATTGGTATACCAGTTGTTGTTCACGTTGTTTTCATACTCGTTTGGTCCCGTCACCCCCAACATGACATATTGCTGGCGCTCAGCGCTCCAATTAACGCGCTGTGCCCAGAATCGGCTTATCGCAATCAAGACTTCCAAGCCGTGTGACCAGATGTAGTCCTGATCACCGGTGTAACGGACATAGTTATAAATCGCGAATGCAATAGCTCCATTGCGATGAATTTCCTCAAACGTAATTTCCCATTCATTATGGCATTCCTCACCATTAATCGTCACCATGGGATAAAGTGCAGCTCCATTGGTAAAGCCAAGCTTAGCGGCATTTTCAATGGCTTTATCCAATTGCTGATGACGATAAATCAACAAGTTACGCGCAATATTTGGAGATTGTGTTGCGAGGTAAAAAGGAATACAATAAGCTTCAGTATCCCAATAGGTGACACCGCCATATTTTTCTCCGGTAAAACCTTTCGGACCAATATTGAGTCGCTCATCTTCGCCGGTATAGGTCTGGTTGAGCTGAAATATATTATAGCGTATAGCCTGCTGCGCAGCAACATCACCACTGATTTCAATGTCACTTTCTGCCCAGATCGCTTGCCAAGCTGCTGCTTGTTTCTCCTTTAGTTGCTCATAGCTCAGTGCATCTAGCTTATGTAAATTGACCGAAGCAGCCACTTCTAGCTCTGCCGACACATGGTTCTGTGATGTAACAATGGAAACTCGCTTTTCAACGCGACAAATTTGAGATTCGCTTAGCTCGGTCTTATAAATTTCTGCCATACAGCCTCGACTTGTCACCGTGTCTTGCACTTCGACAACGGCTGTAGGTCCTGTCACGGTAGTTGTAAGCAGCGCGTACACCTCAAAGCCAGTTTTCTTGGTACGCGCCGCCACAAAGGTATTTTCACCATCTCTTCCCTGCGCTGTGCTTTCCCAAAATTGCTCGTCGTAGTTACTGTCTCGATTGACAACTTCAGCATTTAAATGCGAACGGACCTCCAAAGCAATCGGACCGGAAAGTGCCTGTATGTTGTACTGTAATGAAGCTGTTTCCGAAGCAAACAGATGATACATCCGGCTTGCTTCAACCTTCAACTGTGCCCCATCAAGCATTTCCACGATAAAACTGCGGTATAAAACCCCATTTTGCATATCCAGGCGACGTTCAAAAGATTTGACCGCAACTTTGTTTAGGTCGAGAACCTGCCCATTCACTAGAATATGCAGGCCTATCCAATCGATGGAATTGATGACCTTGGCAAAATATTCGGGATACCCATTTTTCCACCAGCCCACGCGTGTTTTGTCAGGATAATAAATACCCGCTAGGTACGATCCCTGTAACGATTTCCCGCTGAATTCTTCTTCAAAATTAGCCCTCTGCCCCATCCGACCATTACCAATAGCGAAGATACTTTCCGAAAATTCATTATGTTCGGGACGAAAGGTGTCTTCGATAATTTGCCAAGGGTTATGTTTGATATATGTTTTCATCTTTATATTTTTTTCAATGCGCGACGGATACTCTGCCTCAATCATTCTGGTCTTCTTTGCCAATATGATCTACGCCTTGCCTCCATCACTTGAATTGCTCCTAAAATTTAAAATTTATCGACTAAGGCTCTTAAATCGGCTACCACTAAATCTGCTCCGTTAAGATGTTCAGCCCGCCCAATCCCTATCACCTGCATGCCGGCTGCCCTTGCCGCATCTATTCCGGCTTGGGCATCTTCCAGCACGAGACAGCATGCCGGTTCAATTCCCAAAGCCTCAGCTCCCTTCAGGAAAACTGCTGGATTAGGTTTAGACAGTTGAACCACATTTCCATCAATCAATGCGTCGAAATAGCTGATAATCCCCGTTTTTTCAAGGATACCCATCGCGTTCTTGCTGGCTGACCCCAATGCAATCTTAATCCCCTTTTTCCGGAGTTTTTCTAATAGATCTAAACTACCTGAAAGCAAGTGGTCAGGGCTGAGTTGTTCAATCAGCTCCAAGTACCATTTGTTTTTAAGTGACAGCAAATCCGCTTTTTCAGCATCGGATATTTTCGTCCCCGCCCATTTTAAAATAAGCTCGAGGGATTCAATGCGACTGACCCCTTTCAGCTGTTCGTTATCAACAAGAGAAAACGAATAACCCAAGCCTTCTGCCAATCTATGCCAGGCTTGAAAATGGTAGACCGCCGTATCCACCAACACACCGTCCAAATCAAATATTACGGCTTTTACAGTTTTATAATTAATCATCGAAAAATGAATTCTATAGAATTTTAAATTGTGTTAAAACTTAAGCTCGAACACTTTAGTCTCGTAAGCGTCCAACTTCAAGCTATGGTCAACTGGATTGGTCTCTTGCTTTTGAATAATATCGAAATAGGACTTCACCTGGTTATTTCGTTCCCTAAAGCGATCGAGTTTAAGTTCCTTCGCGACATCATTGCAATTCATCACGACCATAACAGTTTGCTTTTCGTTGTAACGGAAATAAACATATACGCCATCTTCGGGCACATATTGCATCGTTTTACCTGTTTGCAGAACGGTATGTTGTTTTCGATAATTGGCTAAGGTCTGCACATAGTTCCACATATCCTGCTCGGCTTTCGTTCTTCCGTCAGCTGTAAATTTATTCGATTTGTCACCTATAAAACCACCCTGAAAGTCTTCCCTTAGCAAGCCGTCGGGATTAGAGAAATTCTTCATCAGAATTTCAGCTCCATAGTACAACTGTGGGATACCCCTTGTTGTCATAAGCCAAGCCATTGCTGATTTATATTTCTGCACGTTTTCGCCTACAACGGAGAAAAAACGATCCTTATCGTGGTTATCCAAAAAAAGCACATTTTGCGCTGGATGTGGATATAGAAAATCTGAGGCCAGGGTCGAATATAATTTATTGGCTCCGGCAGTCCATTCTGTCTTTTGGTTGAGCGCATCACCTATGGCATAATTAAGCTGAAAATCGGTTACGCCCATCAGCTTGGAATCCACGTCCTGACCAACTCGTTTTCCGCCCAGAAAATAAGCCTGATTGGCAACCCCGTGTACCCATGTCTCCCCAAAAAAGGTAAACTTTGGATACTCCTGCAAAATGCGATCGGTCCATTTAGCCATAAAATCCAGATCATTGTACGGATAGGTATCTATTCGGAATCCGTCTATTGCTGCGGTCTCTATCCACCAGATATGGCTTTGGGTCAGGTAATTTTGAACGTATGGATTCTGTTGGTTCATATCGGGCATGGTGGGAACAAACCAACCTTTGACCATTTTCTTTTTGTCATCTGCCGAGGCATAAGGATCAAAAACAGCCTGATCTTTATAGGATGTCTGCGTATAGGAAGGCCATTCATTGAGCCAGTCTGCCATCGGTTTGTCTTTCACCGTCCAATGATAACTTCCAATATGGTTGGGCACCACATCAAAAATCAATTTCATCTGACGCCGGTGGAGCTGTTCGCCTAATTGCACATAAGTGTCATTGCTACCAAAGCGAGGGTCTATATGATATGTTTCGGTATTGGCATAACCATGGTACGAGGCCTGTGGCATGTCATTGGTCAACACGGGAGTCAGCCACAAGGATGTAACACCAAGATCTTGCAGGTAATCCAGTTTCCCGATAATACCTTCCAAATCACCACCATGACGCAAGTACATTGAATCCCGGTTCAAGCTCATATCCAACATACCTTTCACTTGATCATTTGCCTTATTTCCATTGGCAAAACGATCAGGCATAATCAGATAGATCAAATCGGCACTGTTTACTCCTTGCGCTTTTACTTTTTGATCTCTTTGCTTCAACTCATAACGATAAGTCAGTTTTTTCTTTCCTTGACGAAAGGTAAAAGTTGACCATCCCGGTTGGGCCGAAGCAGCCACCTTGACATCCAAAAACAGGTAATTGGGATTTTCCACCCGATTGATTTTTACCAATTCTATTCCTTTATCCTCCACTTGCACCTCACTTTTCCCGATCTGGGGTCCATAGACAACGAGCTGCAAGGTTGGATTTTCCATTCCTACCCACCAGTTTAAAGGTTCTACACGTTGAATGGATTGCCCCAATAAGGGGCTCCATCCAAGCACTGTTAGCGCCACGATTACTGTGGTAATATTTTTATTTATTTTAAACATCATTTGCTATTTCTTTGTCAGCGTATAGGTATTTGCATTGAAATCCACGACAATAGCATAGGTACCGGCACTGGCGACCGCGATATTGGCACCGCCAGCCGCTAAAGTTCCATTTGCCCCGCCAAAATTGGTTCCCCAATCGTGATTTTTACGGAATTTGATCTCTCCTGCCGTCAAGCTCACTGTGAGCTTCCATACCTGGTTGGCATTGTCAAACTTCATATCTGTATCGGCATCCCAACCCTTCGGCGTGGCACTACCAATAATGCCCCAGTTGTGATCTTTAAATGAAATGGTATTGGCAGTTGTGTTGACCTCGATTTCCAGATTACCTGCACGCGGTGCTTTTATATTTCCACCGCCATTAAATGCGATTTTACCATCTGCAGTTTGTCCATAAGAATTCGCCCAATTGCGTTCAGTTGTAATCTTAAATTCTGAATTCACTTCCGGAAATAAGATAATGCCTGTATAGATACCGTTACTTGTTGGGGAAACTAACGACTCAGCTGTGGCTGGATCCCATCCCTGATAAGCGCCTGGAACATACAGATAGCTGGTTGAAGCAAAGGGAACTGCTTTCAGGCTTGCCAAAGCCGAAAACACGACCGTAATTTTAGCATTGATACTTGACTTCAGACGTATATCAAAGTCAGAAGCCGTTCCTGTCGGAACACCAAGAGAAAGTAAGTAGCTATTCAATTCATAACCTGTAAAACCAACTGTTGTCCTACCACTCGGAATAACAACTTCTTTTACTGTTTTAAAATTGTCTCCCTTAAGTCCAAACTGGAGTACGTTGGTTACTGCCGCCTGAAAACCAAAGTCAGGCTGAATCATAGTTAAGTGCAGTACCGTGTCCTTTGCATTATCTTTAGACAGAGTTACATTATTTTTATCAAGGCTTAAAGTCGCTGGCTTTATACCTTCATCACTAGCCAATATGGCCCGCGTTTCGTCTTTTTTACAACTTTGGAATAGCGCTATAAACAGCAGCATGATTCCGATATAGTGTCTAGTTTTCATCTGTTTAATTTTGTTTTCAATAGCTGATGAAAGCTCAGGCAAATATTCACCGTCCTGTGCGCCGACCAATATGCATTGCTCGGTTTCATCTGTCAACAATTTTCTTAGTACAGGTATGCCACATCGATCAGAAGAAGCTTACCGCATCCAAACTCAATCAGGAGTTGTAGATTCGTCTTTCATTGGAATAAATTCTCCTTTTCCGATGCTGATTAATTATAGCCGGGATTCTGTACAAGATTGGAGTTCGCGATTATATCTGAAGCCGGAAGCGGGAACAGTGTTCTATAGGCTGGCACAGCTTGACCGGCTAGCACACCTCCTTTAAAAGGCCAGAGGTAATTATCGCCCGTAAATTTGCCATAACGAATTAAATCTGAACGTCTAAACCCTTCCCAATACAGCTCTTTCACACGCTCGTTGAGTACATCGTCCAGCGAGAGGTTTGCCAAATTCCCACTGTTGTTGCCATAGGCACGCACACGCAACTTGTTGACGTAATCCAATGCTTTAGCCACGTTACCACCGGAGCCACCTCGTAAAGTTGCTTCGGCGTAAATCAGGTTCATCTCTGCCAATCGAATTAATGGAAAGTCCACCGATGCTACAAAACCTTCAGCTGCTGGAGGAGCAGTTTTTCCGTCTTTGTTCACATTCCGGAATTTAGTAACTGCCAAGCCCTGCTTATAGACAGCGATATCTTCTATTTTTACGCTTGTATTTAAGTGAAACATTGCCCTTTTGTCCGTTGCTCCGGAGTAGTCACCGAAAATGGTTGCGATATTGTCACGCGTCCGATTTCCGGCCCAACCGCCGCCAGGCACACCAAAAGAAGTGGGATTCATGGTCGCGTCGATAGCTGCATTGATCAGATAAGTCGTTCCCCCCTTGCTCTGTGTTTTGGTTCCATCGTAAGGCAGATAAAAAATAAATTCGGGGTTGTTCACATCATTATCTGCATAGAAGAGCTCCCGGTAATTTGTCCCCAAGCTATAGCCCGAGTTCAATACCTTTTCTGAATACGTGATGGCTTCGGTATATTTCTTATTACCGGCCCCCAGGTAGACTTCAGCGTTGAGGTATAAACGAGCCAATAGCCCCCATGCCGCTACTTGGTCCACACGACCATAAACATTCTGTTTGGCACCTTTGAGCTGACCAGCAACCTCCAGCAGTTCTTTCTCCACATACGCGAAAAGCTCAGGTCGTTTGATCTGTGGCGGTGATACTTTGCCTACTGAAGTTTCTTCGGTTACAAAAGGTGGATTTCCGAATAGATCAAGTAGAACCCAATAGTTGTAAGCACGTAAGAATCTTGCTTCGGCACGATAATAAGCGATCTCTTTTTTGTCGGCATCTGAAATACCGCGTTCGGCCAATTTAGCATCCGTGCTCTCTCTTAAAAATTCATTGACAAGGGTAGCACTGTAGACACAACGCGTGTAAAGACCGCGGAGCATGGGATTGCTATCGTCAAAATTGAGGTAATCCAAACCACTAATTCCCGGGTCATTAAGCCAGGCGCAAGCAGCTTCATCGGTAGTAAGTTCTTGCGCATTCCAAAAAAGACGTAAAAAATCCGATGTTCCGGCATCTAAACCACCTAAGTCTGTATTATTCGGCCCCGATGTGCTCGTTAAAGTCAATGATCCATACAACCTTGCAAATGATGAGGTATAACCTTTAAAATCTTTATAAGCAATATCTGCGGTGACATCATTAGTCGGCTTTAAATCCAAATCCTTGTGGCAGCTGCTCAATGCGATGGCGAGCAGGCAAGCGCCTATATATTTATTTAATTTTTTCATTGTTATATCATTTAAAAACTCACATTTACACCCAATACATAAGTTCTTGGTCTTGGATAGAAACGGTCGTCTATACCATTGGATATTTCTGGATCAACTCCTTTGTACTTGGTGATGGTAAATACATTTTGTACAGTGGCAGAAATAGACATCGAAGCTTTGCTGTTCCGAATAAATTTTCCGAGGTTATAACTCAGATTAACATTATCCATTTTCAAGAATGACGCATTTTTGATGTAATAATCACTTCGTAACTGCTTGAGTAGAAAATTGGTATTCAAAAAATCCACCGGGGCATTGTTGATCACCAAAACCGCCTGATCGTTGATGTTCGCGCCACTGCCTAGGTTGGATGAAACATTGTCGTACACATAATTATCCAAACTTGCGCGCAATACGGTGCTTGCCGACCATTTTTTGTAACTGTATGCCGCCGTAAAACCCAAAAGGTATTTCGGTAAAGGTGATTTGTATAGGTAACGGTCGTTATCGCTGATCACGCCGTCGCCATTGCGGTCAACATAGACCCCTTCTACAGGATGCCCCTGTTCATCATATACCTGCTGGAACACATTGAAACTATTGGGCATGAAATTCACCTTATGTGCCTGGATATTCCCCCCTGTTCCACCACGAATACTACCGGTCTCCACGATAAAGTTTGGATCATCGCTCTGCGTCAGGTTGGTCACTTTGCTTCTATTATAAGTCACATTGAAACCAAGATCCAACGACGAATTTTCTGTTTTTACCGGAACGTAATGCAGGTTAAACTCCAGACCCTGATTCTCCATATTACCGACATTCGTCAACAAAAAGTTGCTAAAGTTTGATCCTACAGGAACTGGAATGGTACTGAGCAGGTCCTTGGTCTTCTTCGAATAGTAGTCTATGCTACCATAGAATAGATTGTTAGCGAAACCAAAATCAACTCCAGCATTGTAGGTCGTTGTACTCTCCCAGCGGATATCTTGATCGTAGGCGACCGGCGAATTCAGGTAATAATACTCATTACCAAATCGATACATGGATTCATTACCACTGATGGTGTAATTAGGCAAATAAGAATAGTTGGCAATACCGTCTTGCTGACCGGTCTTTCCATAACTTAAACGAAGTTTCAACTCCGAAACCGCAGCTATTTCTTTTAAAAAGCCTTCATTTTTCGCGCGCCAGGTAAAACCGACAGAAGGGAAATATCCCCAGCGGTTATCCGGGCTAAAACGGGAAGAACCATCTGTCCGCAAGGTTCCAGAAAGGACATAACGGTTGTCGTAGGTATAGATCAAACGTCCGTAATAGGAAATCAACAGGTTTTCGGGTTTATCAAAAGGTCGCGTTGGTTCATTTAAGATCTTATCACCTTCGGCATTTGTACGGTTAAAATTGTATACTTTACTACTATTTTTATAGTAACCATAGCCTAGTGTCGCGTCTATCGTACTTTTGATCGTAGGTAATTCTTTATCATACTTTAGATAAAACTCGAGTGTTTTATTGTTGATATCGGTTTTATATTGCGTTCTTTCACCACCTTCATTGAAATTACGTGCAGCAATAGCCGGCGTAAATGTATTCCCTTTTGAACGCGCCAGATCGTAGCCGACGTTTAAGTTGGCGTGTAACTCGGGAAGGAAATGGAAACTATAATCCACTTTTGCATTTCCAATGCTTCTGAAAACATCGCCATTATCTTTGCGCAGATCCAATAAGGCCAAAGGATTTCGAGGTGCATTTGGATTGGGTTTCCCGCCCTGAACCCACTCATAATATCCGCCAAAACTATCCTTATCATCGACATAAACAGGTTGGGTGGGATCGAACTGAATCGCTGACCCGATCGCATCTTGCGTAGCAAATTTCGATTTCGACCAGGTACCACGTACATTCACATCCAGCGAAAGGTGATTGTCCAGAAATTTCGGTGTCAAGGCCAATGCCGCGGTGGTCCGTTTTAAGTTATCATTTTTCAGCACACCGTCCTGATTCATATAACCAGCAGAAATACGGTAAGGCATATTGCCAGCTCTGGAAGCAATGTTAACATTATTGTCCGTAGTAAAGGCATTGCCATAAATCACATCCTGCCAATCGGTATTTGCTGTTCCCAACAATTTTTTCATGGCATCACTGCCATTGGCATTGACATAATCGCGGATTTGATCCGCGTTAAGCAGTTTTACTTTATTGGCCACAGTCGCCAAGGAGTTCTGTGTAGAGAAGTTGATCTGTGTTCCTGAGCGGCTGCCTTTTTTGGTGGTGATTAAGATGACACCATTCGATGCACGCGATCCATAAATTGCCGTTGCATTGGCATCTTTCAAGATGGTAAATGTCTCGATATCATTTGGGTTAATCAAACTTAATGGATTCGCTACGCCGGATACCGAGCCACCAGCCAAAGGAATCCCATCCACGACGATCAATGGATCGTTACTGGCATTCAGTGAAGCGCCGGAACGGATCCGGATTGTACTTCCTGCGCCTGGCTGCCCCCCCACTTGTTGTAATCTGTACGCCCGGAACTTTCCCCATAATGAGTTGCTCGGGAGAGGAGATCTGTCCTTTTTGAAAATCCTTAGAACTCACCGTGCTGATTGACCCCGTCAGGTCACTTTTCTTTTGTGTACCATAACCAATCACAACAACCTCATCCAGCGCGCTCGTATTGGATTTAAGGTAGAGGTTTAACGGATTCTGCCCATCACTGATTTGGATTAAGGTGTCCAGGCTCGCGTATCCGACCATGCTGACTCGCAGGCGTAATTTCCCCGTTTGTAGTCTATCCAAGCTAAAATCCCCATTCGCATTGGTAGACAGTGATTTTTGAATATCCTCGAAGCGCAGTGTAGCACCGACCAAGGAACTCCCCTTCTGGTCCATTACTCGCCCCTTTAGCGTTGCCTGTTGGGCAAATGCCGAAGCACTTACGCCGAGTAGCATGCTCAGAGCCCAAAATGGACGTGATAGCTGTTTGTTCATAAAATAACTGTTTATTTATTTAGTTTTGTTTTGCTTATCAATTGGTATTGTCCAGGCAAAAGGCTCAATTTTGACTGACTGAGCCAGTTGAGCTCTTTTCCCGTAAAATTGTCCACCCACTGTCCCTGCAGTGCTTGTGGCAATGTAAATTCCACACTTTCTACTCCAAAATTGCCAAGTACCCCTACTTGTTGTCCATCCTTTTCCAGCACGAAATATTTAACGGCATCTTTCATAGCCGATGTAACAATCGTCCCGTTTTGGAAAATGCTATTTTTGGTTTTGAAACGGGTGAGTTTCGCATAGGTCTCAAAAAGTTTTTTGCGATCATCTTGCTGCAGATAACTCCATAATAATGGTTTTTCACCTGTCCGTCCATTTTCATCGATAGACACATCATAGCCATATTCACCAAACTGCCAGATCATCTTAGGTCCAGGCGAAGCCAATAAAAATACCGCCGCTTGTTCCAAGCGTTTTAATGCTGTACCGAGATTCTTGATATTATAGTTACCGGATGAATTTCCATAATTGAGGCATTTGAACAAGAGTCTCTGTTCGTCGTGACTTTCCATATAGGACACAAAAGAAGGTTGCACCATCCCATGATTTGAGGCAAACAAACGACCGAGATCCGAGCCATTATTGGCATTCCATCCCATCGCCGCTTCGTTGAAGACATGATTCATATTATTCCAGAGCAACATACCCGATTGCGCCAGCTCCATTTCTTCCTGATCACCGCCAAGATGCTCGAGAATGATATAACAAGAAGGATCTATACTCCGAATATGCTGCTGGTATTGCTTTAAGATCGCCACACGGGAAGCATCATAGGGATTCCAAGCGCTTAAATCACTTTCTGAAGTGCCTGAATTTTTCTGGGTAAAACCTTTAGACAAGTCAAAGCGGAAGCCATCGATCTTGTATTCTTGCATCCAATAGGTCAAGACATCTTTAACGAAAGTCTGCGTATAACTACTTTCGTGGTTAAAGTCGAATCCAACATTAAACGGATGCTTGGCAACCGTATTGAACCAAGGACTATTGCCAGCGACGTTGCCCTGCTCCATATAAAGCTGTACAAGCGGCGACTGACCAAATGCGTGATTAAAAACAACGTCCAAAATCACGGCAATACCATTTTCGTGACAGGCATCGACATAGGCTTTCAGGTCATTTTTCAAGCCGTAATATTTATCCAATGCCCGGTGGAATGAAGGATTGTATCCCCAAGTCGAATTCCCTTCCGATTCCTGTACAGGCATTAGCTCAACGGCATTTACACCCAGCCTTTTTAAATAAGACAAAGAATCCTTGAGTGTAGTATATTGATGCTGTCTGACAAAATCGCGAACCAACAGTTCATAGATCACCAAATCACCTTGAGCAGGTCTATTAAAAGCAGTTGTTTTCCAGGTATAAGCCTTTGTGGAAAGATCCAATACGCCGACAATACCATGCGCAGCTGCGGGATAAGCGGGTACAGCCGCTGCTGTAAGCCCAAGTGCAGCATCATTCTGCGGATCAAGAATCAGCTCAGCATAGGGATCAGCGATAGCCAATTGGCCATCCACCAAAAACTGATAAGTCTGTTTTTTGGAGAAATCCAGATTCGACACCGTTACCCACCAGGTTTTGCCATCTGGAGTCTGGCTCATCGCATAGGCTGGTAATGCTTTATAGTTGTTAAAACCACCTAACAGATATACACTTTTTTTCAGTGGTGCTGTGAGCGCAAAACTGACCTCCCCTTTTTCCCTGTTTATGGTTGTTCCGTTTGGATTGATACCTATCGGGAGGGCAGCAATGGTAGGTTTTGATTCTACAAATAGCTCCACTTTACTGGAATATACCTTGCCATCAGCTTCCAAGCGGGCTTCGAGCTCATGCAGGCCATTGCTTTGTAGACTAACAGATTTTTCTAAAGACAGTGCAGCAGAAGATTCAGCCAGCAATATACCATTGTCCCAGACACTGATTTTTCCGGACTGCGTTGCCTGTAATTTTAGCTTCAGGTTATCGCCAACGGTGTACATTTGCTCAGTGGTCATTGGATCTGTAGGTTGCAGCGTAGGCGACACAAAACGAATCGCTTGCATGTTACTCGCCACGAAAGGCAAAAATAAATCTGAATTATTTTTATTTCGTTGGACGAGCGATCCATCACCATTGCGCACTAAAAGTGCCAACTGACCAAATTCCAAAGCATTTGACAGATTAAAGAATGTGGAAGGCGTAAATGTAAATGTATATAAACCAGCAGAAACAAATTTAAGTTTATAAGCGTTGTCATTCTTTGACCAGTCTGTCGCTACATGCTGCCAGCTCCCCCCATGGACAGGGATCAACCCCGCGTGTAGATACAGGTCGGCGGTGCTACCTTTTAACGCTGCATTTCCTTTCGAAAGATCAAATTGCAACGTGATTTCCTTATCCCAAAAGATAAATGGAGCAGAAAGATTCACCAAACCAGTCCCCTGCTGTTCAATAACAGGTGGTTGCTCGACATCCACGATATCTTTCTTATTTGCACATGATGATAATAGGACAATCACCCAGAGATACCCTATTAAACGAGAGATATGCTTCTCCATCGATAATTAGCTTTACTTGGAATCTGATATTGGGAACGTTCCCGAAATCAAGGTAAAAAGAAATCGCCTGTTGCGATTTGCTGGATTTCCCTATCCAATATTTTATACAAATTGATTATTTAAATATTTTCGGGAATGTTCCCGAAAGTAATCAAAGCTAAATAATGGGATTACAAAAAACAAATATTTTTTTTCTTATTTGAGGCTAGATTTTTGAAAAATAAGCTGGGAATCAAGGTAAACCGAATTAGCAAACTTATCATTTGTTGGATCATCCATTTTATCTAACAGGTATTTTGTTACCAATTGGCCCATTTCGTAGGCAGGTTGTTTCACTACGCTCAGTGCTGGGTCGATCAGATCGGCGATATCCAAACAAGAAAAACAAATGATTTTGAGGTCTTCAGGAATACGAATTGCGAGCTGCTTGGCGACCCGTATACTCGAAATAGCGAGACGTTCTACTGAAGCAAAAATGGCATCGGGTTTTTCCTTTTCGATCAAGCTGGCGATATCTTTCATATTCTGATCGGCATCATTGACGGTATCCAAAATAAGCTCGGGCCTAATCGGTATTCCCGCCTCCCGCAAAGCTTTTTCATACCCGTCTTTACGCACCTTACCAATCGAAACATGAGGATTGATGGCGAGATAAGCAATCCGTTGACAGGCATTATCAATCAAGTGCTTCGTAGCCTGGTAAGCCGAATCAAAGTCATTCCCCGTAATATATCCCCCCTTCCAATCGTCGTATGCACGGTCAAAGAACATGACCGGTATTCCCCTTTCCGCCAACAGCTGCAAATGCGAATGGTCTTTTCCCTCACCCGAAGCCGAAATGATCACGCCATCCACTCGTCCATTAGCCAGCGAGCGCACGATGGAAGCTTCATTTTGTACCTGATGATCCGTCACGTAAATCAAGGTATGATAGCCCTTAGAGCGTGCCACTGCCTCGATTCCTTTGATGGCCTGCGAGAAAAATTTATTACCAAATTCGGGAATAATAATCGCAATCGTCAGACTTTTATTCGCTTTCAGACTACTCGCATAGACATTCGGCGAAAAACCGATTTCTTCGGCCATGGCCAAAATACGGGCTTTTGTCGCCGGATTAATATCCTCGTTATCCCGAAATGCACGGGAAACGGTCGATTTTGACAAGCCGAGTTTTTTGGCCAGATCTACTATTGTTAATTGCGACATATCAAGATTCCCTTCGCTGTTCGAATGTAATAATTGTTGGATACAAATAAAGCAATTATCTATCCAGAATAGCAAATTTTCTTTTTGTCCTCTTTATTTTAAATACAAGTCTACATTGTTGTAGAAATATTGATCTATAAACAAAACAGGCTTAGCAAATATGCTAAGCCTGTTTTTATCATTAGTCGACCATTTTCTTGATTAGAACTTTCTAAAATCCCATTCTCCGCGATAAGGGCGGCTACGCATGAGGTTAGCATAATCATTGTCGAACTGTTCCTTTTGTGGATTCCATTTTAAATCCTTTTGAAGTTCATACGCTATGTTGATGGCATTGCAAACAGAGCTCGTCCGATGCCCTATTTCAACATCACAGATCGGCTTACTTCTTTTTTTGATCGCGTCTACCCAATCCTGATAGTGGTTATCACTGTAATACAGGCGACGATCTGTGGAGCTCAATTTAAGATTGGCCAAATTCTCGGGATTCGAACGGATAAATTCGCGGCTTACCTCAATCTTACCTTTTTCACCAATAAATTGAATCGCATTATGTACGCCCCATTGCACATGGTTTACCCGAACTCCATTGGCATAGTTAAAGGAAAGCCCGCTATTGCTATTTGCTGCTTTAGGTGGATTGAATTGCACCGGGCCAGATTCGTCCATGCCCAATGCCCATTGCACAATATCAAACATATGTGCTCCCCAATCGGTAATATAACCACCGCCGAAATCACGGTAACCACGCCACCAAGCCCATTTATCATCCTCAAGCGGTGGGCTTAAAATCGGGTTATAACCGCGGTAAGGTGAAGGTCCTACCCACATATCCCAATCCAGATAATCCGGTGCTGGCATAGCTGGTAGGTCGCATTGTTTGACCGGTTCGCCCACAGATACATTAATTTCTTTTATTTTGCCGATATAGCCATTGAGAACCAGTTCTGCGGCTTGTCTAAAATTATAGGAAGAACGCTGCATGCTACCCGTCTGAAAGACACGCTTATATTTGCGGGTTGCATCAACCATTGCTCTCCCCTCGGCAATGGTAAGCGCCAGGGGTTTCTCACAATAAATATCTTTGCCGGCTTTAGCTGCATCAACAGCAACCTGCGCATGCCAGTGATCTGGTGTTGCAATAACAACAGCATCAATATCTTTCCGATCCAATAGTTCGCGATAATGGTGGTAGGCCTTGATCTCAGTCTGTGCTTTTGACAATTCCGTTTGCTTTTTCCCTGTCGCAGCAATAAATGCGGCCAACTTCTTACGGTCCACATCGCAGGCCGCCAGACTTGCGATTTCCTTGCAGCGATTTAGACCGTTCATCAAAGTATAGGATTGTTTTCCGACACCGATAAATCCAAGATTGATACGATCACTTGGTGCAAGAAATCCATTTCCGCCTAACACAACGCGCGGGACAATTGTGAAAGCCAAAGAGGATACAATCCCCTTGGCTATAAATTCTCTTCTTTTCATTTTTTACTGATAGTTTATTTTTCTGCTCGTCTTTATAGACACTTATTCGGTCCTCGGCGGCAAAATGGTTTATGTATGGATGATTTGTCTAGGTTTTCTCAAAAATAGTTTATTCTTGAACCGGAACCAGTGTAATTGACGCAATCTCAGGTAATGCATCGCCATCAATTGCCGTAGCCTGCAGCAGCACTTTTGTACTTGGCTCTCCGATCACTTGCTGTGATACTTCTATTGTTCCCATGACCGCTTCCTTAAATGCAGTTCCATTTTCATTTATAAAGGCGAAAGGAATCTTTTGTCCAAGAGCGGTTAGCAAAATTTTGCCCTGATGTTTAGGATTAGGTAGATAATTGATGAGTACTCGGTATTTACCCGGTTTCTGAATTTTAATATCCCAAATTACTTGATCGGCAAGATCCTTCCATTGACCTATGGCATTCGGGCGATTTGGATCATGGGTATGTGCGCCAATAATTTTCAGTCCCTTTCCTTCCTGCAGTTTTGCATTATTTGCGTTCATCACGATGCGACCATCCGCCTGTGTTTGTGTTAGGCTTTCCTCAACAATTGGTTTTCCCTGGATCTCCACCACGATAACCTTAGGCCCTTTATTGCTGTCGAAGACATCAACAGGAATTGCTGGTCTACCATTTTCCAGCGTAGATTTTAACTTCATTTTCGGTGAAGCCAGGGCATAGACAGCCGTCACTTTATTTTTGATTGGCAGATTTATTTTCCCATCGGCTGGACGGTCAAAAACATGCAGATAGAGTTTCCCATTTTTTTGCGTACAATAACCCCAATCCAACGCTTGGAAAGGGCTCGCCGTAGTCCCGTAAATAGCTTCGCTATTGATCTTCATCCAGTCCCCGATCTGCTCCATAATACGCACCGCAGGTTCGGGAATGCCGCCATCACCATCGGGTCCGACATTTAACAGGAAATTGCCGCCCTTACTTACTGTTTCCACAAATAATTGCATGATCTTGGAGAAGCTTTTCCAATTTTGATCATGGGCGCTATAACCATAACTTTCATTCATGGTATGGCTTACCTCCCAATACATACCAGGCAAGCCTGTTGGTGGAATATATTTTTCAGGCGTTCCAATATCACCGTTTTTATTTTCGAGTCCATTCCAAAATCGATTATTGATAATAATGTTGGGTTGCCATTTGATCAGGTCTGTTAAAATATGTTTGGTTCCCCAGGCTTCACCTTCGTGCTGTTTGCTACTGAAATCGGGCCACAGCATATCCAATCGCCCGTAATTTTGGGCAAGTTCCTTAATTTGGCCGTAGAGATAGGCCTTATACCGTTCATGATCAGGTTGATGATTATCAATATTCGGGTTTAACTGAAAAGCCTCATAGGAATCGGGATGCTGCCAATCCAGCAGCGAATAATAGGCGCCTACTTTCATTCCCTCCTGGCGGAAAGCTTCCATAATTTCGCGGTAAAGATCTCTCCCTTTTGGCGATAAATTTGCCGTACCTGTTAAATCGTTTTTAACCGCGTAAGGCTGTTGGCTATTGAATAAGCTAAAGCCTTCGTGGTGTCGGGAGGTCAGCACCATATACTTCATTCCCGTTTTTTTTGCAAGGTGAGCCCAGGATTTTGGATCGAAAGAACGCAATGTAAATTTTGGTTTCAGCACTTCAGCATACTGCTTACTGGGAATTTTCCCCCAAGTTTGTATCCATTCTGCATAATGCTGTGGGTATTTTTTTCCTTCAAAAGAACCTCCCGCTGCACTATACAATCCCCAATGGATAAATAACCCAAAACGAGCTTCTTTAAACCATTCCATGCGTTTATCTTGTGTCTCCTGCCAGCCAGCTACGCCTTCATAGGGTAATGATTTGGTCTGTGAATTAGCAACATCGGTCATGCATAGCAACATTCCCACTGCTGCTGCACACTTCCACTTTAAAAAATTGATTTTCATCGTAATATAGTTTTATACATAAAGTTCATGGATTATAATCATTAAACAGTGGGCATCAGAAACCCAAGTTGTTTATTTCCTCCTGCATGGTATCATAAGTCTTTCGCGCATCCTCCAATGGAATTCCTTTTGATAGTCCGGGTCGTTTATGGCCTGTAAAAGTCAACCATGTGTCTTTCATGATCGTCTGTCTTTTCAAAACAAGGGTATATAACTGGCGAAGTTTTGGTTTATCGCGCAAATTATCATCCCATGTGCTTTCGATCGGGAAATTAGGCATCAGGTGTTTAACAATTTCCCTTGCTATGAGCCAGTGGCCCAACTCGCCAGGATGAACACCATCTGCCGCTAGCCTAAACTGATGATCTTTCTTGATGCCGGTCTCCAAATATCGACGCATGGGGAAATGGAGGTCAATGATTTCCCAGGATTGCTTTTTGGCATAGCTGAAAAGCCATTGGGCATAGCGATCCAATACGGTATTATACCCATTGAGCCGAAGCTGTGGATCATCATGCACCGGTGGAGTCATCCATATGATACGTTTGACGCCTTGATCTGCAAGTCGTTTTTGCAGGTGTATAATTCCGTTTTTATAGGCTTCAAAACGAGCCGAATCAAATGGTAGGTAAATACCGTCATTCATGCCATAACAGACGAAGACAACCTCAGGATTGATTTTATCGAGTACATTATCCAAACGGTCAAATAAACAAGGTCGCGGAAACTTTCCATCGGCGTGATTCGGCTCACTAAGTCCAGATACGGTCTCACTTGGTAGCCCCGAGTTAATAAACTGGGGTTTCTTTTTCGGATGACTGCTCAGGAACAAACTTTCGGTCATGGCGACATATTGCCCGGCATAGGTAATGCTATTTCCCAGAAAAAGAATTTTCTGTCCTTCGTTCCAGGCAAACTGATTTACCTGTTTTTGCCCAACAGCTTGTATATACCATAAACTTAAGCAGAAGAGCAGCGACAAAGCACGCATTTTTTTTGTAGTTAATAATTGATTCAACATCGTTATAATTGATACAGTCAATATTCGAATTAGCCTAGTTTTATTTTTAGCGCATAGCCCAAGCTGTTGTTTTCTATCTTCTTGGGTAATTTCAATTGCAATCCATGGTCATCCTGCTGGAAATCGACCTGACCAAACCCTAAGATTTCCACTGATTTCACTTTAGCCTTACTTTGGTTCAGGGACTTTACATTGACGATTCCACCCTTAGGTACTACAAGAGCCATCGCATATACAAAATCATTCTTTTGGGTAAACCAAAAATCCGAAGCGGTAAAAGATGCCTTAAATCCTTCTCTCTCCCGTTGTTCGGTATCCGTTATTCGAATTGCTGTAGGCCCCTCATGTGCAGTGGTCCATGGGGATGTCCCATAAATCGCTTCACCATTGAGTCGCAACCATTTCCCTAATATAGCAAGATTTTTCTTTACCGGCACAGGGACATTCCCCTGCGCATCGGGTCCAATATTGAGCATATAGTTACCACCTTTACTGACAATTTCCAAAAGCCAATAGCGCAATTCGTCTACATTTTTCCAATCATGATCGTAGGATTTATAGCCCCAGGAATGATTGAATGTCCCGATGGCTTCCCAAGGTTGGTTAAAATGTTCCGAAGGATCTGGAATCCGATTATCTCCTGGAATGGCATAATCGCCCATGCCATTGCCAATCCGTTCTGAGACAATAACATGTGGATTGCAATCATAAACGGTTTTATAGAACCGAAAGCTTTGTTCTGCAGTCATCAGTCCCGGCATATCAAACCAGATATATTTCAGCTGTTTGAACCGCGTCAAAATTTCCTTTACCTGAGGAATTGCTTTTTCGTTGAGATACGAAGCAAAGGAATTTTTACTGGGATCCCAAAGATTGGCACCAAAAGCATCGGTTTTGGTATGGGCAAGATCATGCTGTGCCTTCGTTACCTTATATTGCGCGTCGCTACCATCCCTCCAATCGATATTCTGTGAATAATAGACACCAAAATCGAGTTTATGCCGAAGACAGGCATCATACAGTTCCTGAATGATATCGCGTTTAAAGGGTGTAGCCTGTTTACTATTGAATGAACTGACCTTTGAACCATATAGCGCAAATCCATCGTGATGTTTACTTGTCACAACAAGATATTTCATCCCAGCATCCTTGGCCATTTTAACAATGTTATCGGCATCAAAAGATTGAGGCGAAAATTGGTTTGCTAACCTGGCATAGGTTGACCGTGGAATTTTTGCGACCAATTGAATCCATTCGGCGACACTAGGACTCCCTAAATCTTCTATTCTCTGACCGTTCCATATACCTGCTGGGATCGCATACAGTCCCCAATGGATAAATAGACCAAACTTTTGTTGCTGAAAATCTTGGAGTGCCCGTGCTTTCTGTTTATTCATCTCCTGCCATTCCTTCATTAGCTGTGCAAGTCGATGTCTTCGCTTGTTCCATCGCGTCAAGGCTTCTAAATAATAATAGTCTGCATACACCAAAGGCACATCAATCTCTCCTTTATGTGGAATACTGCCTACACTATGTTTTAAGATAAACAGACCATTTCCTCCAACTTCACTAGCGTACTTTGGCGAGCCCAATGATCGCAAAATCTTTTCAGCCAGATCCAAATAATCCTGCTGTTGTCCCGGCTCCATATATTCAACCAATTCCAGAAGTGCCGATGCAGTGACAGCAGCAGCGGATGCATCCCGCGGGGTAGTGCCAAAATCTTCTTTTCGATAGTCCCAGTTTGGAATAAACCCCGCTTGATCGACATCAAAGTCCCACAAGGGAACTCCATCATCAGGCAAGCGCGGGTGCTGTGCATAAAAGTCTGCCATTTTTAGAGCAGCCTGTAAAAACTTAGGATCCTTCGTTTCACGATACATCACAACAAATCCATACAATCCCCAAGCTTGCCCTCTAGCCCAGGCGGAATTGTCCGAAAAGCCCTGAGCAGTCTCCCTGCTCAATACAGCACCCGTATTGGGATCATAGGTAACCACATGGTAAGAACTGTAATCCGGTCGGTATTGATTTTTCAACGTCGTTTCTGCATGTCGAATAGCGGCATTCCGATAAACAGAATCGCCAGATAATTTGGAAGCCAAAAAAAGAAGTTCCAAATTCATCATATTGTCGATAATGACTGGGAATTCATATTTATGCTTACTGTCCCAAGAAGAAAATGTATTCCAAGACTTGATCGCTCCAACCTTTGGATTGAAACGTGTCAATAAAGATTTGGCACTCTGGATCAAGATCGATTTGAAGGTGGTGTCACCCGTCAACCGATAGGCATTGCCATAACTGCAGTTCATTACGAAACCAATATCGTGGTGATGCGTATTAAATTGATTTTGACGTAATGAATTCGTCCATTTTAATGCGGCGTCCCGCCATTGATCATCGCCTGTATACTCAAAAACATACCAAAGACAGCCCGGCCAAAAGCCACCAGTCCAATCTCGGATATCCGTAAACGTTGTTTTTCCACTGGGATCTCCAGATCTCGGATACTTCGTTAGATCCTTATGCGCTTTATACAGTAAAGCATACTGTTGCTCTGCTAAATCAAATCCGTTTGTTACAAAATCAGTTGTATCAGCACGGAGATAAAAGGGATAAAAAAAAATCAAAAAATAAATGATATATAAGCGATATCTGAAAACTATCATCTTTAAGTTTATGTTACAGGCGGCCGAGGGGAATGCGGTCTATATCCCCCTCGGCTTTAATTAAAAAATGAAAAACTAATCGATCCAACCCGGGTTTTGCACCAGGTTCACGTTCATCTGTATTTCTGAGGTCGGAATAGGCCATACGGTCAAGAAATCGCCTTTGTAGCTATAATTCCCAACATTTGTCCCCCAGACCTGCTTACGTCCATTGCCTGCTTGAAACACCGTCTCTTTCCAGGTCCCCCAACGCAATTCGTCAAAGTAATTGATCCCTTCATTCGGGAACTCCACACGGCGTTCGTTGCGAATACGTGTACGTAAATCATCTTTTCCGCCAACAGCCGTTACAGCATTGGAATTTAAAAGTGCCAGCCCCGCACGCTGGCGAACTTCGTTAACTTTTGCTATAGCTTCATTCAGTTTACCATCTTCATTCAAGGCCTCGGCCCACATCAATAAAACATCAGCATAGCGAAAAATCGGAAAATCGATAGGTCCATAATTACGATCCACAAGCTCATTGACTCCTTCAGCAACAAATTTTCGATAGAAATAGAAGAAATTGATCTGCGTATCACTCTGAATATCGCCGTCTACCTGTGCCTGCCCACGAAATGGCCAGCGCATAAATTGAAGACTTTCAACATTCGTAAAATTATAGGCACCCCTAAAAGTCGAATAAGGCGTCACGACATTGGCCTGCAAACGGGGATCACGATTTTCATAGGCCTTTTTGATGCGCTCCTCATTGCCTTGGGGCAGATAAAGGTTCATTTTTGCACCTCTTAATACCGCAGCTGCCTTCTCCGCATCTGTCAAGTTGTTACGTAGAAAAAAGACCTCCCTTTCATTTTCGGTTAAACTGCTGTATCCTGGAATAATTTTATCCCATTCAAACTTAGAGCCATCGTTATTTTCGTATAGATCAACCAAGTGTGGTGAAGGCATATAGTAATTCCAGCCTCGCGAATAGACCGAGGGCCAACCGCAAAATAGCTGCATATTATTCCCATATCCCTGTTCACTGCGATGCTGAATGGAAAAAATCATCTCAGGACACTGCTCATTGGCCTCCTTAAACAAAGCTTTATAATCGCCGAACAGGGTGTGGCCAGCATCTTTTACTTTTTGAAAATCAGCCGCTGCTTTTGCCCAATCCTTTCGATAAAGATAAACTTTACCCCGTAAGGCATAGGCTGCCGCTTTAGTTGCATGTCCATAATTTGCATTACCCGCGGGATAACGATCGGGGAAATTGCTTTCAGCAATACAATCGTTCAGGTCAGCCAATATTTGATTCCAAACCTCCTCTTCCGAACTACGTCCTTTAATGGCCTCCGCCGCTGTAAAGGGCTCGAGATAAATGGGTACTCCTTTGTAGAGTTGGTTAAGTCGAAAGTAAAAATAAGCGCGCAGAAATTTAGCTTCCGCAATATATTTTGCTTTCTTTTCTGCTGTAGAAGGCGATTTTATGGGAATATTCTTTAAGGCGTCGTTTGCACGCTGAATACCTTCATATTGAATTTTCCAAACGTTCAAAAATAAGGGGTCTCCCGCGGTAATGGTTCCCGTCAATAAGGGTTCATCAAAACGTGCCTGCCCCGTATAGGAAAAACGATCAAACTGATACAGTTCATAGGGTGAGATCAGTCCACTATGCCCCATCAGGAGCCTAAACGAACTATAGATTCCCGCAACGCCCAAATCTGTTAAATTGTCGGTTGTCCACATCGTTGCCGTGGAAACCGATGAATATGGAGAGGTATCCAAAAGATCTTTTTTGCACCCTACTATACCTGTTAGCAATACAATCGCTAGAAATTTTTTCATCTTTTTCATGGTGTTCATTTAGATTAAAAGGTTAGATTCAAACCCAATGAATATTGACGCATCGTTGGGTAGTTGACGACAGACGAGTTGATCAGCGAAGGATCATTGCTCGCAGGTCCAATTTCCGGATCCAGTCCAGGGAACTTGGTCCATGTCAACAGGTTTTCACCAGCTAAATAAATCCGAAGTTTAGCGATTGAGAAACGTTTTGCTATGCTTTCAGGAAGGGTGTAGCCTAACTGAAGATTTCTCAGCTTCACAAAAGACGCATTATATAAATAATAATTGCTGGTACGTCCATTCTGTGCATCGGTCACCCCTTTTAAGCGTGGATAATAGCCATCTATCCGATTGTTGGGATCCGAAGGATTCGCGGCATTATAATAATAATGGTTGTTAGCGACCAATGCCGGGACTGATTTCCCCTGTGCGACGATAGAGGAATTGAGATAAAGTTCATTCCAATAATACGACATACCTGAAGAAGCGGACCAGATCATGGACGCATCAAATCCTTTATAGGCCATGTTGATACTAAGACCATAATTGAATGCTGGTGTTGCCCTTTTGCGCATAAACTTTTGGTCATAGACATTTCCATAAACACCGTCACCGTTCATATCCGAATAAATCAAGTCGCCATACCAGATCTTGGTAGGATCTATCCCGTCGGCGGGCTGAAATGAATAGCCTGCAGCGACCATAGCCTTCAACCATTCCATATCCTGTTCTGTCCGGATCATTCCGTCGCGAGGTCCACCATTTTTATCAACGGAGCCATCCGCTAAGAAGTGGCTTCCTGAGCCACGGTATACGTTGTATAAATAGAATTCATTGATTTCGTGGCCTTCCAGAATCCGTTGGTTTACTCCATTAGAAACCATACCGATATTGGACTGGTAAACCCGATTACCGGCGGCATCAGTGACATACCCCTCCGACAATGCGCCTTTATATTTTTCGACACGATTGGTATTATAGGCGAAGTTGGCTGATACGCCATATTTAAAATCGTTGATTTTATCTTGGTATCCCAGCGTCAATTCAATCCCTCGTTTGCTCACTTCGGCAATGTTCATCGTCGCTGCTGTAGCGGTACCTGTGGTCGCCGGAATAGTCGGGACGTATAGAATTCCATCCGTGTAAGCGCGATAGGCATCAAATTCGACGGTCAATTTATTTCTCCATGCTGTCGCAGTAAAGCCTACATTTGTCGTAGTGGTGGTTTCCCAATGCAACAGGTCATTTCCTAGTTTAGTCTGCGCCAAACCACGAACAGCCTGGTTATTGAATGAATAGTTTACAGTACCGTACGAGGGCAGATGATCATAATTACCCGGGGATGCATTATTTCCGGTTTTCCCCCAGGAGGCCCTTATCCGCAAATCATTCAGAAAAGACTTAAGTGGACGCATAAACGATTCCTCCGAAATACGCCATCCTGCGGAGAAGGCCGGAAAGAAGCCCCAGCGCTTGGCGGTTCCAAAGCGTGATGATCCATCGTACCGTAACACCGCTTCGGCCAGGTATTTATTATCGTAAGCATAATTGGCGCGACCAAAAAAGGAACGTAAACCGTAGTCGAGCTCATCACCTGTGATAGAACTCATTGTTGTTGCCGAATTAAATGTCGTCAAGTCGGGGTGTACAAGTCCCAGTTTAGCCGCCCCTATATTATATTGGTTAAAATACTGTTCGTTATAGCCCAAGATACCGCCAACGTCGTGTTTACCAAAAGATCCTGAATAACGTAATACATTATCAATAATCACATTGTAGCTCTTGATAAGGCCATATTGGGTTGTAATTTGTCCCGACGAAAGCGCAGCTGTACTCAATTTGTTGGTTGCAAAATTCCATTTTTCATAAGGCACCTGATGGGAGTTGGTTTCGGTATACGCATAATTGTAATTTACCTTAGATTCAAACTCCAACCCCTTCATTAAATTTAACTTTGCAAATATTGTGGTGTTGAATCGGTTGACCTGGTTCTTCCCTCCCATTCCATTTAGAAAAGCTAGGGCATTGTTTGCGGTTGCCGATTCTTCGGCGGCAGCCGGAAAACCATAAGCGCCATTGTAATAAGGATAAACTCCGGGCACAGTCTGTGTCAGGTAAGAATATGCAGTTACTACATCGGCCACACTCAAATTCTGCATATCGCCAAAGGTCTGGGTACCCACCGTTAAAAACTTGGCAACTTTCGATTGTAGATTAATACGCATGCGTATCTTGTCGGCTCCAGTTTCGGGCATGGTCCCCGGGTTGTTGAAATAACCTACTGAAAAGAGGTATTGCGTGTTCTCACTCCCACCATTTAAGGATAGATTGTGATTTTGTAAGAGTTTGCGTTGTCCAAAAAGCACATCTCCCCAATTGGTATTGGGATACGCAACTTCATTGGGAATCCCAAATTCGGTCAATCCATTCGGATTTTTCTTCGCTTCTTCCCAGAGATTGATTGTTGCATCCGTATATACGGCCGCCTGCCCCAGATTCTTGAACCCTTCATTCACAAGGCGCATATGCTGCGCGTAGTCGGTAATAAATTCGGGTACATTATTGGGCCGTAGCATCGAAACCATTCCCGAATAGGATACATTATTTTTTCCCTTTGATCCTTTTTTTGTCGTAATTAAAATAACTCCATTTGAACCCAATGATCCATAAATTGCCGCTGTTGCCGCATCTTTCAAAATGGAAATCGATTCTACATCATTGGGATTGACAGCATCCATGGATCCGACAATACCATCGATCACCACCAAGGGTGAGGTATTGTTTAAAGTTCCCTTTCCCCGGATCAGGATATTAGCGCCATCTGCCCCCGGTTTTCCGGTTGTGGTCTGTACGTTAACCCCCGCCGCGAGTCCGGCCAGAGAAGAGCTAAGTGTAGCCGTTGATCTGTTTTCCACCGAACTTCCGTTCACGGTCGATACAGCACCAATCACATTTGCGCGTTTCTGACTTCCGTACCCGACAACAACCACCTCGTCTAGACCACTGACAAGCTCTTGAAGCACAATACTCAATTCTTCATTGCCGGTGACACTCTTTTCTAGACCTTGGTAACCGACGTTTGAAACTACCAAGGTTGCATTGGTAGTTGGTAACTGGATGGTAAATTTCCCATCTTGATCTGTCACCGTGGAGATATTGGTTCCTTTCACGGTAACGGTCGTTCCTACCAGGGCCTGTCCTTTGCCATTAACGACTTTACCGGCAATGCCCCGCTGCAGGACTTCTTTGTGTTCGGGAATTAATGGATTTCTTTTGGGTTTTATCACGATCACCTCATCTTTTTTGATCCATTCCAGATCCAGAGGTGCTACGATAGCATTTAATGCATCTTCCAATTTGGCATGCTGTATATTGACTGACAAGCGAGTCTGTGCCAGCGACTTGCCATTTAAGAAAAAATTGACGCCACTCTGCTTTTGGAGATCGCGCATCACCTGATTTAAGGTGACGTGCTTAGCGGTTAAGTTTATGGTTTGCGCATTTCCTTCTGCAAACAGCTGCATTGCAGTCAGTAAAGAAATGAGTACGATTAATTTCATAATCAGTATACTTCGTAAAGTTAAACTCCACGGGTGTAGCCTAACAAATGGATAAAAAATCATATGTTTGTACGGTTTGTATGTTATTTATAAATGGTTATCAAAAATTTGCCTTTGGGCAACACTTGTAAGTATATGCATCCAATTTAAGGCAGTGCCCCCCAGCACTGCCCTTTTTGTGTTGCTTATACCTTTCTCCAGCTCAAGAAGAGTCTATAGTCATTTCTTTTTTCATCAATATTTAAGGTTTTATTGCAATGGTGTCACCAATAAGATATTTTTTTCCTGACCTTTACTCAACTCAAAATGCAACCCACCTTCTTCCAATACATCGAGTACGTCGCGGAGTGACTTGTTTCGTTTGATACGACCATAGAAATGCGTTTGTGGCGCTTCGCCCTTGTACCTCACTTCTACATTATACCAGCGACCAATCTGCTGCAATGCATCCGACACCGGTGTTTCGTCAAAATAAAACAAGCCATCTTTCCAGGCAGTGAACGGCGCTGTATCTACATTTGCAACTTGTATATTTCCATTATTAGTATTAGTCGATTGCTGACCGGGTTGAAGGTATATTGCCTGTGAAGCGCGATTATCGTTTGATAATTTGACCTTCCCTGTGATTAAAGTTGTCTTAATAGCCGTATTTTCCGGATAAGCATTCACATTGAATGTTGTCCCAAGCACCTCAATTTCCTGCCCTTTACTGTGTATTTTGAAAGGTCTCGAGCTATCTTTGGTCACCTCGAAAAAGGCCTCTCCCAACAGGATAACTTTTCGTTCATTTTTGGCAAAGGCCATCGGATATTTTAGCGAAGAGGCCGCATTAAGCCATACTTTTGTTCCATCAGGTAAAGTAATTTGATACATCCCCCCCATCGGTGTGGTCAACTCCAACATCGCCTTGCTTGGATCCATTTGCTGGCCTTGTTTACTTAAGGCATCGGCGATAGATTGCCCATTTTCGTAGGTGATATTTTCCCCCATGACAATCCCCGAAGCCTGCTTATCGAGTTCCAAAACTGTACCATCTGCCAAGCGAAGAGTGGCACTGTTTCCGCCAGGCTGTACAGCATCATCCTTTGTATCTTCCAGTCCAGCGAGATTCCTGTCCGCCAGGGTATGACTCGTCTGCTGTTGCCAAAATATTACTGAAAAAACAAAGAGCAATAGACAGGCCGCTGCAGCCCAATAGGGCCATCGTATGGAGATAATAGTTTTCTTCTGGATCGGCATACGATCTTCCCCTCCTTTTTCCAATAAGTTATCGTTATCTTCTTTTCCTTGCTGGATTTGTTTTTTGATGGTTTCGAGTATTATTTTCAATCTCGATTCCTCCATTTTACCAACAGACGAAGGCCGTAGTAAACTAGCGACTAGCGCCTGATCGATCGCATCCTGCTCACTGGTGTCAGTAGTAGAAAGCGCTTGCTGTAGCCATTCGATCTCCTCAAGCGAACAGTTCCCTTCTTGATATTTTTGAAGTAATTGGTCTATTTTAGATTTATTGGTCTCCACTGAGCTGTATTTTAAAGTAAATACACACAGCATGAAATAAAGGTCTGCTCTAGAAAAAATTTTTTTATTTAGCCGAATAGAGAAGCAATGCCAATAACAATGATGAAAATCCACTATCCTGCAATGCGCCACTTCGGATAAACTTATTTGCTTTGACAATATGGTCGCGAACTGTCGCAATGGAAATCCCCATTTCTTCGGCGATCTCTTGATAACTTTTACCCTCCAGCTTAGACAGCCTAAATATTTTTTGGCGTTGTTTGGGCAATTTGCTCAGTAATTCCTCGACCAGGACCAAGGCTTCCTTTGAATCCAGCACTTTATCAATGGTATTCTCGGATTCCACTACCCCATAGGCGAGCTGGATCTCGGATTCCATTTCCAATTTCAACCTTCGTTTGAAATTAAACGTAATATTACGTGAACAGGTAAACAGAAATGCGGCGAAAGATTGTTCAGGATTTATTTTTGTTCTATTTTCCCAAATACGTAGAAAAACATCCTGAAGTAAATCTTCAGCGATAGTTTCATCTTTCAAAAACCTAAGAATATTGGCGTAAATAATCTGGCTATAGCGATGGTACAAAATATCAAAGGCCTGGATATCTCCATAGTGAAGTTGGCACAAGAGTTCCTTCTCAGGCAGATTTTGATCGATGTCCATAATTGATTATTCTAGGCATGAAGTTAATTACTTCGCTGCAATAATTCAAATCAAATTTCTGAAGCCCAGTAAACTTATTGTATTTTTTTCTTAATTTGCAGGAGCTAATCCCCCCATAGCTGCGCAATCAATTGATAAACGTATCCATTTAAAACATGCAAAATTTTAGATATTATTTTCGGAAGCTCAGCCGTTCGACAGCTCAATGTATTAAAATAGGGTCAACCTTGATTCTGATCTATTTTTTTACGGCTTCTTCTCCCTGCCATGCCCAATCTCTTATGCACCCGAATGCACAGATTAAGTTTGTAAAATCGCAGATCAGCAAAAAATCCGAACCGGTATATACGGCGTACAAGCAATTGATTACGCTGGCCGATTCTCTTTTATTGACCAATCATCATGCTGTCGAAGATTTTAGCGTCCCTGGCTTTTATAGCGATAAAGAAGGCCAACGTGCCATGGCAAAAAAACTCCACACAGACGCTTTTGCCGCTTATTGTACGGCCCTCGCCTATACGTTGAACGGGGAGCAGAAATATGCCCAAAAAGCCCTTTACTTCATGAATGCTTGGGCCACCATCAATAAAAAATATTCCCAGTTTGACGGACCAGTTGTACTTTCTTATGCTGGTGCCGGATTAATGATTGCTGCAGAGCTGCTCAAAAACGATCCGCTCTGGGCAGAAAACGATCTTAATCACTTTAAAAGCTGGACGATCAGCGTCTATCAAAAAGCGACACATTTCTTACGTGAAAGGCCAAATAATATTGCTGATTGGGCAAGGTTTGCAAATTTGCTTTCGGCCAATTTTCTTGATGACCCAAAAGAGCTCGCCTTCACCATATCATTGATTAAAGGCGATCTTTTTGAAAAAATCGCAGCGGATGGTCACCTCATTGAGGAAGTAAAACGAGGAGAAAAAGGTTTATGGTACACCTATTTCTCGTTGGCCCCATTAACAGCCTCCATGTGGTGTATACGTCAGGTGACGGGCGAGAACCTGTTTGCAGCCACGAAGGATGGGAAATCGATCAAAAAGGCCCTAGATTACTTATATTATTACAATCAACATCCTACAGCATGGCCCTGGTTTAAAAATCCTGACGTAGACATTCACAACATGACGGTAGGCGTCTGGCCTTCCAACCTACTTGAAGCCATGAAGGATATTTATCAGACGGCTGAATATGATTCGTATCTCTCGATTTACCGTCCAATTATCTACAAAAAGAATCATTTTGCCTGGACTTTCCCGACATTAATGCCGGTATACTTGAATCAGGCCAATAATATAGAATAGTATAAACCATAAAGCGATCCTTCGTGAAAACGAGGATCGCTTTAATCATGTAAATTGGGGTTCTATCTCTTAAATCCAGCAATACCGAGCTCTTGAAACTCCAGCTTTTTATTCCCCACGATACGCACCTTGGTTATCGGTCTGTTCGGAAAAAATAAACTGGTCATTACCGTTAGTCCCCCATCTGCAAAAAGCTCCACAGAGCTCACATCAACATACAAGCTGAAAGAGAGTGTTCCGTTATTCAGCAGGCGTTGTGCTGAAGCTATCTTTGGGAATTCCTCGTTAAACGACACTTCCCCGGACTTAGAACGATCAATATAATAGGCATTTTGATCTTCACGATAACCAATAATCAATTCGTCACCAGATTCATTTGATAAGATCACTTTGAAAGACTGTTGCTTCAAATCTTTGAGGTCCAAACGGTACGCTTGCGGGAGATGTTGCTCGAACGAAACTTCCTTCGTTCCGCCGCCATGGTACTTTTTAAGCGGTCGAAATGCAGTTTCAATTTCTTTGGGCGCAGTACTTGCAACGTAGAACGACTGTCCAATTTTATCCAACGATAAAACACGTGGTATGGTTGAGGAGGAGCGCCATTTTGTGGTAGGAACCACATTGGCATATTGCCAGTTGCTCATCCAGCCAATCATCAGGTGCCTATCCCCCAGGTTACTCCAAGTTACACCGGCATAATTATCGGGTCCCCAATCCAGCCACTTTATTTTGGTATCTTCTGTGTGGAACTGATGTCCATCAAAGTCACCCACAAAATATTGTGTTACGGAACCACCGTTGGGCCCACCTGGATTGATACTGACCAACAAGACCCACTTTGTAACTCCTTTGTAGTCCATGGGAATAAGATCGGGGCATTCCCAGACGCCTCCATGGGCTCCCACCTCTTTACCAAACTCACTTTCCTTCTGCCATGTTTTCAAATCTTTGGAAGAATAGAAAGTAATACAATCTTTTGTAGCTAAGGTCATAATCCAACGTTGGCTATGCGCATGCCACATCACCTTTGGATCCCTGAAATCCCATATGCCAGGGTTTGGTAATACTGGATTGCCTTTATATTTTGTCCAGGTAAGACCCTTATCTAAACTATAAGCCAAACTTTGATTTTGATGCAATCCCGTTTTCCGATCCTCTTCCTGATGATTGTGATGGGTAAAAATGGCGACTATAGCATCTTTCCCAAACCCTGCGGTGTTGTCTTTATCGATCACAGCGCTACCTGAGAAAATAGTTCCCAAACTGTCGGGGTACAATGCGATCTTCTGCTCGTCCCAATGAATCAAATCTTTACTGATCGCATGGCCCCAATGCATTGGTCCCCAAACGGGCTTTTCGGGATTATGCTGAAAAAAAAGATGATAATTACCGTTCAAATAGACCAGCCCATTGGGGTCGTTCATCCAGCCCTGCTGTGGAGTAAAATGGTAAAGTGGGCGATATTTTTCTTCAGCATCCCGTTGTTTTTGCTGTCCCATCTGGGCCAGACTTGTACCGACAATACTTAGCAAGAACATCGTAAGTCCGTATTTTTTTAATCTTATCATTTTTCTTTTGTTTACGTTTATAATCCGATTATTGTTCGCTTCAATAAGCAAATATCTTATAAATTATCAGGAAGATTTTTCAACTTTCAACCCATTCACTGTAACAGTTCCCTGATCCACAAAAATAGTCCATGGATTTTGATCCATTTTATAGATCCGGTTGGTAAAAGCAACACGATCATTCACATACACGACACAGATAGACTTTTCAATACTAATTTTCAGATTAAAAATCCGATTGGCCGGTACGGTGAGTGGTGTAAAATTGAGTGCTGTTTTACTTCCGCCACCATTTCGAGCCTCCTTATTCATAAGCAGGGCCGGCATATTCCAACGATTGGATGAAGTCAGGTCAAAAGCAATGCTATACACTTCGGTCGGATCATCACATGCTCCAAATGAAAAACCAAATTGATTGGATTGCGAAGCATCAATAGTCATTGTCATTTTTACGGTCGACGTATTTCGGTTAAACAGCGCATAGCTTCTTCCCCCTGATTGAGCTGACAAACGATAGGTTTTATTCGACTCAGAAACTTGACCAACGCTGCTCAGTTTTTCAAAGGCGACTTCTTTATTGAATTTACTGTTTAGGGCCTCCGGAATTTTAGAATACAACTGTCCTGACGTTCCCTGAACCAACTGATGGGAAATTAGATTTCCAGCCCAGGGCAGTTCGTTGTTATTATTGACGGTTTGTCCCGTTGAACACCAACCCGAAAGATAACGTGTTGTACCATCGCTAGCCGTCTTGCCAGCATAGAGATAAAGTCCATCAAAGGTTTCATGATGTCCTTCGGCATCCCGACAGATCATCCAGGGACCATCCGGAGAATCCGCAATACGATAAAATGTCTTGCGATGTTCATCCCGGTTGATCCGCGAAAACAACAGATACCACTTATTGCCCATTTTAAATAGATCCGGGCATTCCAATAGTTCAGCATCTGTTTCGATGCCATATTTTTCCACTGTCCCTGTCGTCGCAACGAGCGGTTCAATCATCGACCAACTGCTTAAATCGGTTGACTGATAACGTGCAAGGATTCCTTTTCCGTCTTTTCGCGTCGTGACTAGCATCACGTAGGCATTACGGCCTTCATCCCAATAAACGTGCGGATCCCGAAAATTATTTCGATCATAGCCCACCGCAGCCTGCAGTGCCATAGCTGGTTGCTTGGTCCAATTCATTAAATCAGTGGAGGTAGCCAATATGATCTTTTCTGCTGGAGTAAAAACACTGTTATGACCTGTATAGAAACAGTAATACACTGTTCCTTTTTTGATAAAACTTCCTGTTCCGATCCATTCATCCTGACTCCCCACAGCGCCCGACGACAATACTTCGGTATAGCCCTCAAATGTTCCAAAGTCACTTGTTCGCGTGCTATAAATCGGGTGCCTGTTGGCGTTCTCATAGAGATAAAACAAGTAGAACTTTTTATCGCTGGCATTGTAATAAGGCATGGGATCGCCCACAAACCCCTGCTGAGGCCTATAGAATCGTTGATATGGGCCAGCCTCCTGCCCCGAAATACAAGCCGTAGAACTGTCCACAGGTTGTATTGTTATGGGCTTATCTACCACTGTCGAACGCTCGTCGCTATTCTTGCAACTTGTCAACAAGCTGAGCAAGAATACTGTCGGAAGCAAATACATTTTTGGTCTCATGATTTAAATCTTTCTATTAATCCCTTATAATCTATCATCGCTTGTTTTATTTGTATTCGATCATTCTTTAGGTAATGCTTTCAATTCGTCCCAGTACATCCGTTGGGTAGGAAATGCCACGGGCTGTCCATTAGGATGCTCATGCGGCATCACAAGTATATTGTTGATGATAGCCTTTCTTCCAGCAGGAATCTGAAAAACCAACTCTTGCCACTCCCCAACATGTTCCTTTGCGTAATTAGCCCGCAACCAATCTTTTTGCTGTTCACCATCCGATTGAATCTCCAATTGTACATCTCCCGCTACATCCTTCAATATCATAATGGAAAAACGGCCATATTCTGCCGGATTGATAGTCACTTTATTTGCATTCCACAGCGCACCACCATGCCAGCCTTCGCCCGTTTTATTATCCCGGACAAAAGACGCACAGAACGGTGTTGCATTAATTCCCGTAGTTTTCGGGTTGGGATAAGGTGAATCTACGGCGCTCACCCCTAACCCGTCGAAATGTGGAACGCTTGTTTCGCCATTATAAATCATCAGGATCTGTTTGGGTTCCGTGCCCAAAATCGCTGTTACCGTATACTGGAACGTCTGCCCCATATACGCAAGGCTGTATTTTATCGGAGAACTTAAATCCACGGGGCCACTCTGATTGGGCGTTATGCTCGCGCCAGCTGTAAATTCTATCGCAGGTGATAAGTTCTTCAGGTCTGTCCCCAGGGGTAGGTAAATTTTAATGCTTCTATTTTTCTGATCGATGATCCCAGCTTTTTCTCCGATATGGAATGCCGTTATTTCCGCTTTGATTTCTTTGACGGTTACTTGATAGGTGTTGAATAGATTTCCATTAAACACGCGGTAAGTAATTGGTGTTGTTCCAGAAAATGAAAAGTTCTGGGCGATACCTGAAGCTGGAGAAACCTTGGCATTATTGGGCAATTCAATCGTCGGAGCCACCGCTGAAAGATCTGTGCCTTCAGGAACCATGACAAGAATGGTACCTTTTGCCGGATCTATTTTTCCAGCGGTATTACCGACCTTGAAGGAAAGTACCTCTACATCTGCGTTCAAATTGAGTGTGCTATCGGCATCACGCTTGCAGGCAGCAATAAGCCAGATAAGCAGGATAGTAATCCCTACTTTTATCGTATTTTTTAATGTGTGCATTGGAATAATTGGTTATGCTAATCGTTCAACAATAAATGCTTATTTAATAGCCTGGATTTTGTTTGTACAGATATTTACTTAATCTGATCTGTGCTTCAGGAATCGGCAAGTATTCGTTCCTATCTGCAGTAAAATGTGCCGAAGAATAATAAGATCGACGTGACTTTTCCGCATCATAATAGGCATTCATGGCCTGGTCTGCAATTCCCCAGCGTACCAAATCAAAGAATCTTCCGTTTTCCATCGCAAGCTCCAATCGTCTTTCCCAACGTAACGCCTTCCGGGCATTTTCTTCGTTCCATACAATATTATCTCCATTTTTGTACGTTTCGATCAGGGTTTTATCATTTGCATAGCCCGTAAGTGCAGTGCTATTTTTTGCCCGCGTACGTACTTGGTTTATCAATGGCAGTGCTTCAGCCGAACGATGCAGCTCGATAAGCGCCTCTGCCCGCATCAACAGCACATCGGCAAAGCGCAATACAATTCGATTTTTTGTATTGGCATAGAACGGTACCATCGGGACAAAACAATCGCAATCGGGATCTACATTCTCTTTCAATGAGGCGTAAACCGAATATTCTGCCGGGTTACGGTTCCAGCTTTCTTCATACGTTCTTTTGCTACTATACTTGTAAGGTAAGCCCGGAATTGCAACTGTATGGAATAACCGTGGATCGTACTTTTCTGAGGTATTAAAGCTATTCAACGCATTGTAGTTATCCAGTGGTAGACCTTTACCCGTTGTGCGAAACGCGTTGACAAGGCTTTGACTCGGTTTATTGAAATCACAACAACCTACGCCCATAGGTACTGATAGCACATCAGAAAAATTAACACGCCCAAATTTTGTCCCGTCATCCTTTGAAAACTGAACTGAAAACAGGGCTTCAGTCCCATTTTCATATTTGCCCGGCAAGAAGTTAAAAGCAAAGTCGGTTTCCAGCGTATGATTGGATGAAAGTACAACATCCGTATTTTGTACAACTTTTTCCAAATCTCCGGCATCGATGCCCGTCACCACATTACGTTCGGCATTGTCCTGACGGTATCCCTTATAGAGATAGGTTTTGGCAAGATATGCCGCAGCAGCAACACGGTTGGCACGCCCGACCTCCGTTTGTACAGCCGGGAGATGATCTACAGCATACTGAAAATCATCCACAATCTTTTGCCATAGCGCATCGTTGCTCAAGGCCCTATTCGATACGGTTTCATAGCTGTCTACTGCGACATTTTCATCAATATAAGGTACATATTTGAAAAGGATCTTTAGCATAAAGTAAAAATGACCGCGTAGAAAGCGTGCTTCACCCAGCTTTTCTTCCTTCCCATCGAAATTATCCATCTCCTGTATGGTCTTGATCGTGGTATTGGCACGCGAAATCGCAACGTACAACTGAAACCACAATTTATCCAACTCTGCAAAATTGGTTGTAATGTTATTGGAGACCTCCAGGAAATGAAAGGTCTGGATATCCTGTGGTCCCGATCCGCCTTTATAAGCATCGTCCGACCGAACCGTACCATAGGGCCATAAGCTAAAAGGAACATCATAATGATCGTTACCCAATGCCGCATAGGTAGCTGTCAATAATCGTTCGGGCTCCTTAACCTGATCGGAGCTCAGTACACCATTGGGTGTTTGATCTAAAAATTTGGTGCATCCTGGAAGTAGTCCAGCAAGAACCATGAATATCGCTATTTTAGTGGTTATTTTTTTCATCCGTATAAATTATTTAGAAGTGTATCGCCTTATTTCGCTCCCATTTTAAAATCCAATATTTACCCCAGCTGTCCACGTGGTTGGAATTGGATAACCCCAACCTACATTTTCAGGATCCACACCGGTGAAATTTTTTGATTTAACGGTAAATAGATTCTGACCAGTTACATAAATCCTTAATCGGCTCATACGTAGGTGTGCGGCGGTTGCTGTTGGCAAAGTGTAGCCCAGAGACAAATTCCGGAGCTTCATATAAGATCCATTCTCGATAAAGTAATTTGACAGACGGCCCTCGTCGTTGTTATTTGTTGTTTGTAAGGCCGGGATCGTTGACGTTGGATTTTGTGGTGTCCAGGCATTGAGCAGACGTACACCTTTATTGGAATTGACGTCGTCCACACTCCAGAAGTCCGTTTGCTTTTTCAGCCAGTTTTCAACATCTATTCCCTGTACCCCCTGAAAGTACGCAGATAGGTCAAAGCTTTTATATTTTAGCACAATGTTCAAACTATAAGAAAAATCAGGATGAGGACTACCAATCCAAGTACGGTCCATATCGGTGATCTGCTTGTCCGCATCATAGACGTTGACATAACGTAAACGCCCTATCCCTTTACCGGTCTGATTGACGTGCGCATCCACCTCGTCCTGATTCTGAAAAATGCCGTCGGTGACATAGCCATAAAATGACCCTAGCGGCCGGCCGATAATATTGTCTCCTTGACGACCACCATAGGAGTTTTCTACTGCTTCGGGTAAATGTGTCACCTTGTTTTTATAGGTCGAGAACACAGCCATTACATCATAATCCAATCCAAAGGTTGTTTTATTACGATATCCGGCCGATACGTCCAAACCTTTATTTTCCATGGAGGCACCATTCGCCCAACGGTAACCGCCCTCTCCGACCACACCGATATAGGCTGGATTGATCAACATATCTTTGGTTGCTTTAACATACCAGTCAATCGAACCATAGAGACTTTGATTAAACAATGAAAAGTCCAAGCCTATATTCGTCTGCGTGGTAGTTTCCCATTTCAGATCATTATTTTCCGTTTGGATTTTGCGGTATCCCGATGGTAACTTTCCCGTTCCTGCACCCGATAGATCGTATGCTGTACCGTCCACGATATTCCATGTTGGATCAGCAACACCATATTCGGGGACGAACAGGGCATAGGTAGCCAGATTACCAATACCCTGGTTGCCTGTCTGCCCCCATCCCACACGTAACTTGAGGTCAGAAATATAATTTTTTGTACTTGCCATAAAGCGTTCAGAAGAGATCCGCCAGCCTGCCGTTACTGCTGGAAAAGTGGCAAAGCGGTTATTTTTACCGAAGCGGGAAGAGCCATCGTGGCGTACGGTGAAAGAAGCCAGATAACGGTCATCATAGGAATAATTGGCCTTTCCAAAATAGGATAGCAGCGAGAAGCCTGTAGAGCCACCTCCTACTGCCGCTGTCCCCGTACTCACACCTGGCCACATATACTCTGGTGTTTCTATGGCAAATGCACCATCACCAGCGGTATAGGCGTTAAAATTAATATCATTCTGACGGTTCATTTCGATACCAGCAAGCACATCTATTGTATGTTTGTCGATTGCCTTCCGATAAGTCGCTGTATTGGACCAAGTCCACTTCATCCCATGAGACTGCTCCATATTAACGCCACTGCGGCTGCTGTTCATAAATCCCGAACGATAGGATACTTCCAGGTTACGTTTGTAAAAATTACTGTAATCCAGGCCATAACTGGTTCGAACATGCAGATCTTTTATCAGCTGTAGATCGGCATAGGCATTCCCAAACAAACGCCAATAATTGTATTTATTATTTCTATTGTCGTAAAGTACACGCATGGGATTATGACGGTCGTTCATTCCTAATGCTGGTCCCCCCCAGCCCATTCCATCTACCGTATGCACGGGGATAATCGGTAAAGCTTTCAACGAAAGGTCAAGTACATCGCCGGGGACCTGCACTTCACCCGTGTTGTTTACCGTAAAATTCTCTCCAACAACCAGTTTCCCATCAAACAGTTTATAGTCAGCATTCATCCGGGCGGATATTCGCTGGAAATCCGTGTAACGGAGTGTGCCATTGTTGTGCAAATAACCTAAGGAGAAAAAGGAGCTGGATTTTTCTGTTCCGGAGCTCAATGTCGCATTGTATGACTGCTGCAATCCTGGTTTCGAAACTTCCTTAAACCAATCGGTATCTGAAGCATACATGGTGTGCTCACGATCAATATACTTGGAAACAAAAACAGTATTGAGCTGAGGCACGCCATTCGCATCGTTATTCCATTCAAACTGATAACCAATATTGTTTCCATTTGGATTGCCACCGCTGTTGATTGTTGCCTGCCATAGGGCACGACCATATTGTTGTGCGTCCAGCACTTTCATGCGATTATTAAAATGCGTACCGGTGGCGTAGGCGTCTACTGTAAGTTTAGGGGCACCTAGCTTTCCTTTTTTCGTGGTGATGACAATAACACCATTGGCTGCACGCGAGCCATAGATACTCGCCGAAGAAGCGTCCTTTAAAACCTGAATGCTTTCGATATCATTCGAATTGAGTTCGTGCATTCCGCCCTGTGTGGGGGTTCCATCAATGACATACAAGGGATCCTGACTACTATTGATCGAACTGATTCCGCGCATACGCACTGTTGCCGCTCCACTTGGACTACCATCCGAAGTTACAGTCATACCGGCTACCCTTCCTTGCAGGGCTTTCATCGGGTTATTTTCTGGAGCCTTCATCATCTCAGCAACATTCACAACACTCACTGCGCCAGTCAAGTCCTTCTTCCGTTCGGTTTGATATCCCGTAACGACCACTTCATCCAGTCCTTTTTCGGTGCTCGTAAGCTGAATATCGAGGAACTTTCTTCCGGCAACAGCTATTGTCTGCGTGGCATAGCCGACATAACTTATTTCTAATGTGCCCTGATTGCCCGATGTCTGGAGGACAAATTCTCCCTTTTCATTTGTCTTGGTAGCTATTGTGGTTCCCTTCACCACTAAAGATGCCCCCACTATAGGTGCTGCTGTTCCACTATCCGTAATTCTTCCCCGGATTTCAGTCTGCTGCGCAAATGCGACAACAGAAAAAAGTGCCAAAGACGGGAGCAGCATTGCTTTCTGTCTTGTAAACATAATTGGTTATGCGTAAATGGTTAATTATTTAGATTGATTATTTTATGATGATAGCGTGTATACTGCTTCTTTAAGAAGCAGTATACTTACTGTTGCTTCTGGCCTCCATTGAAGATCGGATGCAACCATTGGAATCGATTGATGACCTCATCGTTATATTCAGGACAAGCCCCCCGGCTCTGTGTCACAAACCCACTTAAGGTCGCCGCAAATTCCAGTACTTCCTCCAGCTGAACACCCTCCTGCATCTGAAACCTTTTGGTGAGGAAAGCCGCCAAAAACGAATCACCACTTCCGATTGTATCTTCTACCTGAACTTTCAAGGCCGGGAAATGATAACTGATATTATCTTTTTTATAATGATACACGGCTCCATCTGCACCATAGGTTACAATTGCCTCCTGAATTGCAAAACGGGCCATGATCAAGTCTACACGCTGCTGATCGGTATAGGCTTCCGTAGCGCCATTCCAGTCGGAAATAACATGCAGTTCCTCGGCATTCATTTTCACAAAATCAGCGTATGCCAACAACTTATGTATTTTTTCAGGACCAAAATAAGGTGTACGCAGGTTGACATCCATCACCCGAAAGCGGGCTTTTTCAAGCAATAACAGCAAACTTTGGAAGCTTACTTCATCCCGACAGGCTAGACTTCCATATACCAAAAAATCCACCGTTGCAACTGCTTCCAGAACAGCACTATCCACTGCTATTCTGTCCCAAGCTACCGGATAAACGATATCGTAATGCACATCGCGTTTAGCATCGATCGAAACCTCTACGGTTGAGGTCGGTAACAACGCATCATACTGGAAGAAATCGGTCGGAATGCCCAGATCCTCACATACCTTACGTAGTTCATAACCATTTTCATCACGCCCTATGCGTGTTAGCATACGCGTCGTAACGCCCAGTTTATTGAGGTGATAAGCCACATTCAACGGTGCACCGCCCAATTTTTTACCGGTAGGAAGATTGTCCCAAAGTACCTCTCCAAAACAAATACCCTGTATTGATTTTTCTCCGTTTTTCATATTTCTTCTTTTTTCACAAAGCTTCGGCCGAGCGCCAAAAGCCATGTAACGAATTGATTATTATATTTCCCTTTAAGTTCAATGTTGACAATAGATACACACGACTTGCTATCATAATGTCATTGATTAAATAGCTTTCGATAGGCGCCAGTCGCGCCATGGCTACTCCGACGCCTATTCGTTTAGTCCAGCTAAAGACTAATGTAGATTGATGGTATGCCCAAGGTCTTCCAGTGACTTCCCTTTTGTCTCCGGCATAAACTTAAGCACATAGATAAGCTGTAAAACCATAAATAGGGCAAAGATCAAGAAGGTACCGCCCCCGCCGAGCATTTCCGTCAATGCAGGAAAACAAAAGGTAATAATTGCCGCCATCACCCAGTGTGTCAAGCTGCCGAATGTCTGTCCTTTAGCACGGACATCATTCGGAAAAATTTCCGAAATAAACACCCAAATCACAGCGCCTTGCGAGAATGCGAAAAAGGCAATAAAACTCATCAGATAGATGGTGATCGCAAAACCCGTCGTTTGATTGGTATAAAAAGCATGGGAAACGAGTGCCAAAGAAACAATCAGTCCAATCGAACCCACCAACATTAATTTTCTTCTACCGACCTTATCGATGAAATTGATCGCCAGCAACGTAAAAATAAAATTGACAACCCCGATCCCAACTGTTGAAAGCAATGAACTCTGTGAGCCCAAGCCGGCCATTTCAAATACACGGGGGGCATAGTAGATAATTGCGTTAATACCTGAAACCTGATTGAACAGCGCAAAACAAAAGGCCAATAAAATAGGGTTGACATTTTCGCGAACGAAGAGTTTGCCCTCCCCTGCTGTATTGTTTTTGGACTCCTGAATTTTTGAAATCTCCAGCTCGTAACCATCCGAGTTGATTTTTTTCATAATTCGTTTTGCTTCAGCTAAATTACCCCTGTGCAGCAGTAACCATCTTGGACTTTCCGGAATAAGGAAGATCAGACCGAAGAATAATAACGACGGAAAACACTGTACGCCTAACATCCAACGCCAGGACTCCTCCCCTACCTGACCGATAAAGTAATTGGACAGATAGGCAATCAGAATCCCCAATACGACGTTGAACTGGAAAAGTCCGACCAATTTTCCACGCGATGCCGCCGGAGATATTTCCGATATATAGATTGGTGCAGTTACCGAAGAGACGCCAACGCCTATACCACCCAAAAAGCGGAATAAAATAAATATCGTCCAGTCATTCGCCAATGCGCTGCCTATTGCTGAGATAAAGTAAAGAGCTGCAACCGCAAATAAAGTATTCTTACGCCCCAACTTATCTGAAGGCAGTGCACCCAGCGCTGCTCCAACAACTGTTCCGATCAATGCAATGGCCATGGTCAATCCATGCTGAAACTCACTTAAATGCCAGTGTTCCTGCACGGCCTTTTCTGCTCCTGAAATAACCGCTGTATCAAATCCAAATAAAAATCCGCCTAAAGCCACTACAAAGGACCAAGCTAGTACCGTGTTTTTGTTCATGTTATGATCTATAATTGATTAATCCAAATTTAACCCTGGTTTCATCTTAACTTAAATTTGAGCTTCGCAAAAACATTTATTTATGTAACATTTTTTAAAAAACATTAAAACACTAAAAATCTGAAACTTACACTAGTATTACTTTTTAAAACTTTCACTTTTTAAACAGAAAATTTAGAAAATGATACATTTTTGAAAGTTTCCATATCAGTGTAAAGAATACACTAACAAAGACGAGGTTAGCCTAAAAAAACTAAATAATGTATATTCGGATATTGAAGGGAAAAAAATCATGGGAAAATATTTCATTTATGGTGGCATATTGATCCTGCTTCTTTTTTGTGGATGTCAACCAATGGTCCAGAAGAAAAAGCGGATTATTGCTTTTTCACAGTGTATCGGAAATGATGCCTGGCGACAAACCATGCTCGAAGAAATGAAAAGGGAACTTTCCTTCAATCCGGATATTGACTTTCTTTATCGAGATGCCCATGGCGACAATAATGTCCAGATTAATCAAATTCGGGAATTAGTCAAACAGGATATCGATCTTCTGATTGTATCGCCAAATGAGGCCGAGCCCCTTACCCCTATAGTAGATTCGGTATTTCAACGCAATATACCCGTCATCGTAACTGACCGTAAGACATCCTCAGGCCAATATAATGCCTATGTGGGGGCAGACAATCTTGCTATCGGAAAACTGGCGGGCCAGTATAGCCGCACCATTTTACAAAACAATGGTTCGATCGGCCTGGTTACTGGATTATCGGGCACATCCGCCTCCATAGAACGTGAAAAAGGCTTTATGCAGCAAATTGGAGATGCTAAAGGGATTCGAACGAGCGGAATCATTCACGGCGGATGGGAAAAAAACAAAGCTTATTTGGAAACGCGTAAGCATATAGACCAAATGATCCAGAGTGATATCATCTTCACCTTCAATGATCAGATGGCCATGGGGGTAAAAAAAGCATTGGACGAAGCCCAGATCAAAAAGGACATTAAGATAATCGGTGTTGATGCCCTTCCTGGTCCCGGAAATGGCCTTGAACAGATCATACAGGGCAAAATGTTCGCTTCCATACTCTACCCCACTGGCGGAGCCGAAGCCATTCGAACGGCCTTGGCTATCATCAACCACCAAAACTACCGCCGCGAGAATATACTCGCAACCTCTGTCATCGATAAAACCAACGCGGAGTTGCTTGCCCTGCAGTCGGATAAAATAAAGCAACAGCAGCTCGATATAGACAAAAGACAGGAATTCATTACGGAACAGAATAAGATTTACCAAAGTCAAAAGTCGGTTCTTAATGTACTGGTCGTTAGCTTGGTGCTTGCTGTTGTCTTTGGTGGCATTTCTATTATCGTGATCAGGAGCAACTGGGAAAAGAACAAACATCTGGAAATCCAAAATAGTGAGATCCTTGCGCAACAAAAACAGATCGTCGAGATGAATAGTCAGATCCAGCAAGCGGCAGAAATCAAGAATAATTTCTTCACCAACATCTCACATGAATTTAAAACACCGCTGACGCTTATTATAGCGCCTATCGAGGACCTTGAATTACGAAAAGACCTGCCAGAAGAAGTCAAAGAACAGTTGTCGCGCGTCAAGCGGAATGCAAAAAAACTACAGCGTTTGGTTACCGACCTCATTGATATCCACCGAATCAGTAAATCAAAAATTAGGTTACATGCGTCTATCGTTTATATCGATCCATTCATCCAGCAGGTAATAGGTAGTTTCAAACCGCTATTTAAGAAAAACAGAATCTCGGTCAGTTATGTCAACAAAACAAGTTTGAAAGAGGTTTGGATGGACGAATACCTCATGGAACAGGTCCTATCCAACTTATTATCCAATGCGATCAAACATACTTCAGCAAGCGGCAGAATTGAAATTATACTAGAAGAAAACAATTTCAAGGACTATTTTTATCTACGCGTATTGGATAATGGTCTGGGAATTGCGCCGGTTGATATTGAGCATATTTTTGATCCTTTTTACCAAGGAGCCGGCAGCCGTAACGGATCCGGAATCGGACTCGCATACAGCAAACAGATCGTCGAACTGCATCATGGCCAGATCACCGTGAGCAGCAAGCCCGGCCATGGATCGATCTTCACCCTCCGCATGCCAATTGGGAATGGTCATTATGAACCTGCTGAACTGGCCGGTTTCGACAGTGGAGAAAAACCATCGTTTCAGCAACAAGATCTACTGGACACGACAGCAAAGGTGGTAGACAACAATCTTTCTTTTCGATCCAACAAATCGAAGAGCATTATGATCGTCGAAGATAATGATGAAATCAGAGACTATCTCCGCTCGTTATTGGAACAGGATTACAACCTGTTTCTGGCGAAGGATGCCCAGCAAGCCACTAGTATGATGAAGACACATTTTCCAGACCTGGTGATCACCGATATTATGCTTCCTGATGGAAACGGACTGGATATTTTGAAAGACATCAAAGCCTTTTATCAGACCGCACATATTCCCGTCATCTTACTGAGTGCACTTGCCAACGAGGAGACCATGCTTGAGGGGAGCAAATTAATGGCCGATGACTATATTACTAAGCCATTCAATGCCGAACTGCTGCGGATACGTATTTCAAATATTCTTCAATCGCGTCATCAGCTTAAAGAAAAATATAGCAGCAACGTCGAACAGTTTGAGCGTACTCAAGCCGAACAGGTCAACGATAGCGACAGAAGATTCCTAAACAATCTCTCCGCCATTGTCGAATCCAAGTTATCGGATCAGCGGTTAAGCGTCGACGGGATTGCCAACGACCTCCATCTCTCACGCGTTCAGCTCTATCGTAAGGTGAAACAGCTGCTCGACTGCAGTGTCAATGAGTATATTGTGGAACGAAGATTAAAGAAAGCCAAAAGCCTGATGGCTGAGGGTCTAACCATCAACGAAATATTTAGTAGTGTCGGCTTTTCATCAGCATCTTACTTCGCGTCGGCCTTTAAAAGGAAATATGGACAGTCACCAAGCGCCTATAAAAAAGAATTTGACAAAAAATAGCCGATCAGTGGGCATGCACGAACGAAACGTTAAAACTGCCCCTTTCGTTTAAATAGATAAAAGCTGATCAATAGAAATACAATAACCATCACCATGTTGCAGTAATCGAGCCGTGCAAATGAGTCATTTTCGGATAGGATGTTCATGACCGCATTATAAGCACCCGTATAGGGTATAAAATCCGAAAAGCTTTTTTGCGCCACCAGCACTGAAAACACCAACATAAACATCCCCACCCCAATCGGGTAAATAAAGCTTCGGAACAATAGACTTAAAGCCAGCTGGATCATCCCAATAGCTGATAAGGTAATGAAAAGCTTCAGAAATGTATAAAAAATCACCTGCCTATAGTCGTAATTCTGGAAACCAAGGACGGGATAAATCAGACTGAGCAGATAGCCGCTGATCAAAAATGCAGCGTACGCAAAAAGAATTGAAAAAAGTAATGTTAGTAGAATAAAGGTCGCTTTGGAAAAGAAAATATTCGATTTACTGATGGGCACAGTAAAGAGTATTTTATAATTGTTATTCTTATACTCCACATCACAGCAAGCATATACAAACAAAGCGACAAGAATGGGATAGAGTAAATAAAAAAATTGAAATACATATCGACCCAATAAGACTTTCCAGGGATTTGGAATGGCGCTGGCACCACCGGAATTGACAATGTCATAGATTATATAAGCGCTAATCGCAAAAATAAGCAGCATAGGTGCGATCAAGACCCCAAAAATTTCCCTGTTACGAAGAAGTTTGTACTTTTCAGACAAAAAAGCAGTATAAAATGTATTAGTCATTTGCACGAGCGATTAGGTTTATAAAAATTTGTTCAAGGTCAGCACCACGGGATTCCAGCCCATAAATAGCAATCTGCTGTTCAACCAAAGATTTGATCACAAAATCAAATTGTTGATCATCCCCTATACTGACGACAACGTCTTCGCCATCGAAGTTAACCGTAGAAAAACCTGCATTTTGCAAAATAGAAACTGTTGCAGCAGGATTGGATGTCCGTAAGAACACTTCTCGGTCAACCTGTCCCAGCAGCTCATGCTTAGTTCCTTGGAAAATCATTTTTCCTCCTTCTATGATACCAATGTGTGTTGCTATTTTTTCAAGCTCACTCAAAATATGGCTTGAAAGAAAGATCGTTTTACCCTGTTCATTGAGGTGACAAAACAAGTTGCGCATTTCCACAATACCCTGTGGGTCGAGACCATTTAATGGTTCATCCAGAATGAGTAATTGGGGATCATGAAATATCGCCATTGCAATCCCTAACCGCTGTTTCATACCCATAGACAAAGCATTCGTTTTTTTCTTTTTCTCCCGATGAAGATCAACCATTTCCAACACTTCATCAATGCGTTTATTCCCTTTTTTATGAATGATATCCAAATACTTTAAATTTTCAAAAACGGTTAACTTAGTATAATAACAAGGCGATTCGATCAGGTTTCCAACATTCGTATAGATACGTGTTCGATTTGTCCTAAGACTATTTCCCTGAATAAAAATCGCATCTGTCCGGTCCTCCAAAAGACCTAAAAGTAGCTTGATTGTTGTCGATTTTCCGGCTCCATTTCGCCCGAGATAGCCATAAATACCCTTTTCTGGTACCTGCAGACTGATGTTATCCAGGATTGTTTTCGCGCCTATTTTAAAGCTAAGTTGTTTTGTGAGGATACTTTCCATTGGTGTTACCGGTAAATTGGATCTTTATTGATATCGATATAGAAAATGCCGTCGATAAAGTCGTGCCACCTTCTATCTTCATCAATCCCTTGATTGATGACTGAACTAAAATTCTGTTTTAAAATACTATTGTTGGACAACTCCCGAAGATCTAAAAAGAAATAAGGCGATTTGGTAGCATGAAATACATTTTCCACCGCCAACTTACCCACTTTATCGACAACACGGCCAGTTTTATCGTATCGTCCATAGGAAGTAAAGTCCAGGCTATATGCTTGGGCGCCATATTTACGCTTTAGATAAGTCCCAAGCGGCCAATAATCTTTATTGTATGGAGCAGAAAAGCTATGGATATTGGCACACCAGACGATAATCTTTTTGCCGGCGTAAAGCGAATCGATCTGATAGCATAGATTTTCTGCCATCAGGGAATCCCTAAAATGCATGCTCTGCATTGATCCTGATTTATAGCGCCAAGATTTGTCAAAGTTATTTCTCATATCGGACAGGTATCGGCTATAGATCAGGTGCTCATTGTCTTTTACACCCCTGCTGATCACACGGCTCAATGCATCCAATTCTGCTAAAAACTGTTTCTTTTGGTCCGCATCGAGCTGCTTGCTGGCAAAACGTTCATATGTCAGGTATTCCAGTTTGTTTCTATTTTTTTTCAATAAAGGATACTTGGTTGAATCAATCCCATTTTTGACTAAGAAATCTTCTAATAATTTCGCCCGCTTATCAGACAATTCCCTACCCGAAAACTGAATATCAAACCCACCGAGAGAAATAGGATTCTGGGATGTTTTCGTATTTTTATAATAAGTTAAGAGCAGTTGATTTTCCTCATTTTGCCACCAAAAGTCAAATAGACCGATACCGCCGACCGTTTTTACTTGAGACCGACTCGTAGGGGTATCCATCTGTGCATTCATCATCCACATATCATATTGCCCTGCCTCATATAAAACTACGTCATAATCGAGATGCTCATGCAGATAACGGATGAGTCTGGCTTTCGCTTTGAAAGTTTCGCCATCATTGTGCAGCATTTCACCCAACATCAAAATTCTATTATTTTTTAGCGTAGCATCAAAAAAGCGTAGATCCGAAAAATTACTATCGGTCATCAAGATACTTTTGATTTCTTTTTTATGGCGATTCACTTCGGTTAATAATGTTGCATGATTCGCCATGGGCGTATCATTATAGACAAGCTTATTAAACGATAAAATTAAAACTGTAGTTATCGCAAGTGCACATAAAACACCTCTCATGCATTTCAGCTTATATAATTCATAATTGATCTATCTACTGCGTGTCACGCTAAAGTAGAATACATTTTAACATAAGATGATCATTTTTTCTTTTTCCACAAAAAAATTATACAAAAAAAATTAGAAATGCCCTATAACTACAAAAAGGCGGTTAAGTGAGTGTATCACATAACCGCCTTGCTTGCTTGCTTGCTTGCTTGCTTGCTTGCTTGCTTGCTTCGTAAAAAATATAGCAGGAGAAAATTAATACCCTACATTTTGTTTCAACGTTCCTTTACTGTTATCGATTACAGCTTGCGGAATTGGCCACAATTCATTTTTTCCAGCTTTGAACGTTCTATTTTCAGAGAAAAAACGGTCCGTTAGCGACGTGTAAGTAACCTTGCCTGTTTTAGGATCCACCGCACCTTTTGACAGCGCGCCATTGACAGGACCGTTCATCACATCTTTGGCTATTCCCCAACGAATAATATCAAAGCGACGGCGTCCTTCTCCTGCGAATTCTACACGCAGCTCGCGACGAACCAACTCACGCAGTTTGCTCTGACCACTGTAAACTGCTTTATCTACTTTTGGCATCTTTGCGCGTAGACGAACCAGATCGATATTGTCATATACGCTATTATCAATGATCCCCAATTCAATCTTTGCTTCCGCATTTAACAGAAGCATTTCAGCATAACGCATCACAATAATGTTGGTACCCACGTTCCAAATGTTCGCATAACTGCTCGGATTTTGGATGTATTTTTTATAGTTGTAAGCTGTGCTAGATGCATTATCTGGACCAGATGGATAATCTTCCGATTTCGGATCCAATGGATCGAAATATTTACCGTTATACAGTGCTCCTGGGTAAACAATTGTTGCGCCCAGGCGTGGATCTCTTTTTTCATATGGACTGGCAGGGTTATAGGATTTCGACTCGCCAATAGTTTCTCCATCGGCAGTTTCGTAAGCATCTACCAGACTCTGTGTTGGTACAATAGACCCCCATCCGCCCATGGAATTGGGCAGCATAATACCAAGTGAAGTATATCCTTGAATATTTACCAAATATTCGATATTCATCATAACCTCACTGTTGTTTTCATTTGCCTCTTCAAATAGGGTTGCATAATCATCGAATAATTTATAATTAGCCGAAGAGATGATCTCCTGTGTTGTATTGATGACATCCTGATATTTCTTTTCAAAAGCATAACAGCGAGCCAACAAACCAAGGGCGGCACCTTTTGACATCCGCCCGCCTCCCTTAGCAAACGACAAATCTGCTGCAGCTTCTTTCAATTCTTTTTCCACAAATTCCAATACTTCTTTTTGCGTATTTGCAGGCACGAACGAATTTTCTGTGGTCAAAGTTTTCGTAATGATAGGTACTCCCCCAAATAAGGTCGCCATATCAAAATACTTATATGCGCGTATGACGCGTACCTCAGCGGTCAGCCGTTTCTTTTTTTCAGCATTAACCGGCGATTTTTCAATATTTTCAAGGATATAATTAGCACGACGGATATGCTCGTACGTATAGCGTGCCTCTGCGTTTCCAGAGTTTGTCGGTGTTGCCGTCCCATTTCCCAAAGCCTGGAATCCTTCCCAAGGGAAATCACTATTGGAGTTATCCGAAGTACAGTCCATGTAAAAGATCTGTGTACCGTCTTCCCAAGCAGATCCTTCGGCCAGCTTACCGTCGCTTCCCCTTGTACCGCTGTACAAACCTGTTACAGCAAAATCGGTTTCTGCTTCCGTTTTCCAAAAATTATCGGCATTATATGCATCCAACGGTTCCTGATCGAGTTTTTGACAAGAGAACAATAAGGTGGCTACGCTCAATGCGATCGTTATATTTCTAAGTTTCATGATTTTCAATTAAAAGTTTACGTTAAGACCAAACACATTTGTTTTCACTTGTGGGTAGTAATTACCTCTAGAATCCGCTGGAGCCTCCGGATCAAATCCTTTAGCAAAACCAGTAAAAGTCAAGAGGTTTTGCCCACTATAGTATACCTTGGCCCCTTTAATACCGATTCTATCCGTAAACGTTTTTGGTAAGGTATAACCGAAGGTAATGTTCTTCAAGCGGACATAACTTGCATTCTGTATCCAAAAATCGGAAGGAGTGCCTGAAGGACTATTTTGTGACCAACTGGTCAATGCCCTCGGCATCGATCCATTTGGATTGGTCTCTGCATTGAAACGATCTGCAAAAATGGTTGTCGGTTTATCAGATCCCGAGATCCCGCCAATGGCTTCACCCCAAAGATAGCCCTGTACTTTAGCGGCCCCTTGGAAGAATAGGCTCAGATCAAAGTTTTTATAACTCATATTGGACGTCAGACCAAAGATGAATTTCGGATCAGGCGAACCTAGATATACACGGTCATTTCCATCGATTTTTTTATCGCCATTCTGATCTTTATAGATAATATCACCAGCACCTACAGTTCCATTTACGCCTTGAATGCCACTGTTTTTATATTCTTCATCCGAACGATAGATTCCTGCTGTTTCGTAGCCATAAAACGAACGGATTGGTCGGCCCTGCTCATAGATATAAAAAGTTCCATTAACCTGTGGCTCATCGCTTGCCCATTTTTTGATCTGGTTGTTAATATAAGAACCATTTGCGGCAATGCTATATTTAAAATCACCAATACTATTTTGATAGTTCACTTGGAGCTCAACCCCATTATTTTGTACTTTCCCTGCATTTTGGTAAGGCGCGGGAAGACCATATAAGTTCGATACGGGCAGTTTTAACAATACTCCATCAGTTTTACGGTCAAAGTATTCAAATACAAAGCCCAAATTGTTTTTGAAGTTCAGGTCCAAACCAATGTTAGTACTTGTCGTTGACTCCCATTTCAATATTGGGTTTGCTGATTCAACGATAGCTCCGCCAGAACTAATCTCACCGCCAAAGGAGTAATTATAGCCAGGAGAAATGGTAAATAAGCCTGGATAATAAGCGTCTGAAGAAGGATATGAATTATCTGATGTTGCCGCTAATTGTTGGTTTCCGAGTTTACCCCAACCACCTCTTAATTTCAATTCTGAAATTACATCAGACAAAGAAGATTCTTTAAAGAAATCTTCCTGAGAAATACGCCATCCTGCTGAGAACGAAGGAAAAGTACTCCAACGATTGCTTCCCAAGAATCGCGATGTCCCGTCACGTCTCACATTGGCTTCCAATAGGTACTTATCCGCAAATGCATAATTGATACGACCGAAGAAAGAGCGTAAAATTAACTTTTTTGCTCCCCCGTCGACTTTCATTCCGTCCTTGCTACCTAAATTCAGTTCCGAAAAATCATTATTCAAAAACCCTTGCGCATAAGCACTGGAGTAATCTGCACGGAATGTTTCATCCATAAAACCGCCTAAGACATTGATTTGATGATTACCAATCTTTTTATCATAGGTCAACAAGGTTTGAAAAGTCAATCGTTCAGATTGAAAGTTGTAAACAGTCAGATTATTCACCCCTTGCTTAGGTCCCAAATCACCGTTCGGTGCATAGTATTGGATGTCTTTGACGAATTTGGAAGACATATTGTCGATCGGTTGAAAGCCAACAACTTGTTTGATCTTCAATCCATCCATAATCTTAAATTCACCGGAGAAATTGACCTGCGTATGTTTATTGATCATATTGTCCTTTGCCTCCAGATCCATCCAAGCGATTGGGTTACCGTCGCTACCACGACCATACACACCATTGCTATATTTGTATGGAATAAAACTAGGAATACGATTTACCTGTCTAAAGATCTGTGCCATGTCACCTGTATAAGGGTTTATGGGTTCGGTAATACGTTGATAGTTATACGCCAGCCCTAAATCAAATCGAAGCCTTGAAGACACTTTTGCCCCCACATTTGTGCGTAAATTATACCGGTCCGAACTCGCAACTTTAATAACACCTTTCTGCCCTAGATAGCCTCCGGAAGCCATATACTGCACATCTTCTGTTCCTCCTGTAACCTGCAAATTATGCGATTGCTGGAAACCTGACCCTTTATACAACAACCCTAACCAATCTGTATTGGGATGACCGTCCGGATCAGATCCATTTTTGAAAAGTTCTAGATCCTGCTGGGAGAAACGCTGCGTCTTCCATTCATTTTTAAGAGCCTCGTTTAAGATGACAGCATGGTCATAAGAGTTCATATATTCTGGTAGACGTGTTGGATCCTGAATACCAGCATAGCCTGTATAATTCAATTGCGGTTTGCCACTTCCCCCTTTTTTGGTCGTAATCAGGATAACCCCATTAGCAGCCTTAGATCCATAAATTGCTGCACTAGGTCCGTCTTTCAATACCGAAACACTTTCAATATCGTTGGGATTGATATTATTCATCGAGCTTTCTATTCCATCGACAATAACAAGCGGATTTGCATTATTGATAGTACCTAGGCCACGGATTCGGATCGTACCGTTGTCTTTACCGGGCTGTCCTGAATTTTGAGTAATTGTTACACCCGAAAATTTACCCTGGATCGCTGAGGATACATTGGTAACGGGACGGTCCTGTAGATCCTTTGACGTGATCGCCTGTACAGCACCAGTTAGATTTACTTTCTTTTGTTTGGCAAATCCCACAACAACAACTTCTTCCAAAGCCTCATTGTTACTTTCGAGCTGAATTGACAGGGTCGTCCCTGTAACAGTTACTTCTTTAGTTTTATAGCCAACGCTACTAACAAGCAAAATATCACCGGCTTTCGCTCGAATTGTAAATGTCCCTTTTGCATCTGTCGATGTCGATACCGATGTACCTTTGACCGAAACAGTCGCAGCCGAAAGAGGACCATCTTCTGCGGTTACTTTCCCGGTAACTTGGTTCTGAGTGGCCTCGTTTGCTTTATGTTTAAATGCAATTGGCGTTTCTGCGGCCCACAAACTTTGCGAAGACGCAACAAGAAGAGCAATAGCAAGCAGGCTTACCTTTTGGTTACTTGTAAATTTTGAAATCATAATTAAATAGTTAGTAAAGTTGAGTCTGTCAGTTTAGTATTTGATTGACTGGTTCAGCCCATTAAATTAGAGGGATATTTTATGGGAACAAAAAAACGGTGTCACGAAATCGATTGCGCAAATAACGCAATCGATTGACTTTTGTTTATTGAAATTCACTTTGTCACTTTTTTAGTATATAAAACAATGCAACCGGATGCATCCAAGCCGGAACGCTGTTGTTATATTAAAAACAAATACTTATGTGTTCTATTAATACTTTATTAATGGACTATTAATTGGGCTAATCGATATTTAGCGGGATAACTTAATTATAAATCGATATGACAGCTCAAACGCTCAAATTTCATTTTCTTGGCATCTGCCTACTTTTTTCGGTAGGCCTGCTATTCGCACAAAAACAATACGATTCCTATAACGGCCTCGTCATGGCTGGCTACCAAGGTTGGTTCAATAGTCCTACCGATGGTGCAGACCGCGGATGGTACCATTACCGTGGGAAAAATGGATTCCAACCTGGTTCTACGAATATCGATTTTTGGCCCGACGTCAGCGCATATCAAAAGACCTATGATAGTCCTTTTATGACAAAAGAAGGCAAGCCCGCTAAACTTTATAGCGCTCATGATTATTCATCGGTCAACCTCCATTTCAAATGGATGCAACAATACGGAATCGATGGCGTATTTATGCAGCGATTCGTAGGTGAGATTGCCAACCCCAGTGGTCGCAACCATTTCAATACCGTATTGACTTCGGCTATTCGTTCAGCCAACGAATTTGACCGTGCAATCTGCATCATGTACGACCTTAGTGGTATAAAAGATGGCGACGACAAAATCTTAATGGACGATGTAGCCGCCCTCGAAAAAGAATGGAACCTCAAAAAGCGTGATCGCGCCAAAACTTATCTTTTTCATCATGGTAAACCACTTATTGCCGTTTGGGGTATCGGATTTAACGACGGTCGAAAATATAATCTCAAAACAGCCGAACGTATTGTCAACTATCTCAATCAAAACGGCTATAGCGTACTTCTTGGCGTACCGACTTATTGGCGTGAATTGCGCCAGGATACCGAATCCGATCCATTTTTACATGAACTCATCAAAAAATCAGCTATCATTATGCCTTGGTTTGTCGGTCGATATAATCAGGTCGGATTCGATGAGTTCAAATCACTGATCAAAGATGATATGGACTGGTGCAAACAGTACAAAATCGATTATGCACCACTTTGCTTTCCCGGATTCTCCTGGACTAACATGACGGGTAGCTCCCGTGCCTTTGTCCCACGTGATTCCGGAAATTTCTTGTGGAAACAATTACAGTATAATCTTTCAATTGGTGCCCAAATGCTCTACATTGCCATGTTTGATGAAGTCGATGAAGGTACCGCTATATTCAAGACACTCCATCAAAAAGATGTTCCTCGCAATGGAACAGGCTCATTTGTCGGTATTGAAGATAATCTACCAAATGATCATTATCTTTGGTTAACCGGACAGGCAAGCAAATACCTAAAAACCAAAACCTCAGCCCCTGTCAAACAACCAAAAAGAAACTAAAAGATGAAAATAAAAACGCTCTTATACTGTGCACTGCTACTGATGAGCAATACAATCGTTGAGGCACAGCAGTCCACTAAAACAACAGATGCTCCTGCTAGTCTGCGGCAACAAAAGATCACGCAATTCTGGACAGATCGCACACAGATTCAATCAGTCGCTAGTCTGTCGGTTGCCCCTTTATCTTTATACTACACACGCCCTGCAGGGGTTTGGGAGGAAGCCTTACCGCTCGGTAATGGTCAGCTCGGTGCCATGGTTTTTGGTGGTGTAGCCGATGAACGCATCCAGCTGAACGAAAGTACGCTTTGGGCCGGTCATCCGCAGGATCCCAATAACCCCAATGGGCAAAGGTATCTGCCCCGCATACAACAACTTCTTTTTGAAGGTAAAAATAAGGAAGCCATTGAACTTGCGGACAGCACCTTAATGGGCCAACCAAAAAACATCAAGCCTTATCAGTCGCTTGGCGAACTGTGGTTGGATATGCCTCATCTAAAAGCTGAGCAGTATCAGCGCTCACTTGATCTCCAAAGCGCATTGCAACAAACAAGCTATGTATACAATGGTATCAAGTATATTCGCGAGTCTTTTATTTCAGCTCCTGCCAACGCAATGGTCATCCATTATTCAGCAGGTAAAAAACAAGGTTTGGATCTCAATTTCACATGGAAAAGAGCCCAAGATTTCAGCTGCAGCACTGACCCAGCCGATCCTACACAATTGCTACTTCAGGGTCAGATTGGCCAATCTGCTCACACCAATGAGCGCGGAACAAAGTTTGCCGCCATTGCAAAAGTGGTCTTGAAAGGCGGTAAACTCGTCAATGCCGACGGCCGCGTATCGATTACCGGAGCAGATGAAATTACTATACTCATTACCGCTGCTACAGATTATCCCGGACTGAAAAATATCGCCTATCCACAAACCCCAGCGCATACTGATCCGCTTGCGAGCTGCTACAATGTAATCACTAGCCTGAAAAAACAGGGTTATCAGCAGTTAAAACAGGCCCATATTGAAGACTATCAACAGTATTTCAATAGGGTCAAGTTGAATCTTCCAGATCAAGAACACGATAAACTCGCAAAACTATCGACTGATTCGCTCGTTCGGCTAACAAAAGGATTGCAAAGAGTACCTAATACCTTAATCAACAAATTCTTTCAGTTCGGTCGTTACCTTTTAATTAGCAGTTCCCGTCCAGGACATATGCCGGCAAATTTGCAGGGACTATGGGCTTGGCAGATGGATCCACCTTGGAATGCTGATTTTCATACTAATATTAATTTGCAAATGAACTATTGGCCTGCCGAGGTAACCAATCTGTCTGAATTGCATACCCCGCTATTTGACCTGACTAAGGCCTTAATCCCTTTTGGTGAGCGTACCGCAAGTAAGCTCTATGGAGCCAAAGGCTGGGTGGTACATCATCTCACCGATGCCTGGGGATATACTGCCCCAGCTGATGGTGTACAGGGTATTTGGCCCATGGGGTCGGCCTGGATCGCGCAGCACCCCTGGGAACACTACAACTATACAGGCGACCTGGAATTTTTAAAAGTCCAAGCTTATCCTATTATGAAAGGAGCAGCTGAATTTATTCTGGACTTTATGGTCAAAATACCGCAAGGTAAATCATTCGCCGGTTATTGGACCACCAACCCTTCACATTCTCCTGAGAATAGTTTTATCCTACCATCAGGTGAAATTTCCAGTTTTACCTATGGGGCCACCATGGATACACAGATTATCCGCGACCTCCTACAAAACTGTGTGGAAGCAACAAAGCTTTTAGATTGCGATCCTGATTTCAGAAAACGCTGCCAAGCTGCCTTAACAAAACTGATCCCGACACAGGTTAGCAAAGAGACAGGCCGCATTATGGAATGGATCGAAGATTACAAGGAGACGGAGGTAAATCACAGGCATACATCCCATTTATTTGGCCTACATCCCAGCAACCAAATTTCAATCGTCAATACGCCCGAACTAGCCGAAGCTGCAAAAAAGACGCTATTAAGTCGGGGCGATCATGGTACAGGTTGGAGCCTGGCCTGGAAAATCAATATGTGGAATAGATTGCATGACGGAGAGCATGCCTACCGCTTATTGTATAACCTGATCAGTGATAAGACACTGCCCAATCTGTTCGATAATCACCCACCCTTCCAGATTGACGGGAACTTTGGCGCGACCGCAGCGATTGCCGAAATGCTGCTGCAAAGCCAGGTCAGGGACAAAAATAACAATTACCTCATCGAGCTGCTCCCCGCTTTAAGCCACAACATGGATCAAGGAAGCGTAACCGGACTCAAAGCAAGAGGAAATCGTACGGTGAATATACAGTGGGAAAACGGTAAGCTTAAGAAAGCTGAAATCCTACCCAGCGGTACTGGTCCAATCTGTATCAGTTATGCTGGTAAACAGATCGAACGACATGGAACAAAAGGTACAGCAGTCTTGATTACCCCCGAAATGTTTCAATAAGTATGCATTCATCCATTGTTGAGCTGCTTGCCACATTTTGTTCATTCGATTTAACGTAACGAAAATTCCTAGCCCGAATAGACCATAGAAAACAGCTGTATATAAACAAAAGCGCTGTTGATCGATGATCAACAGCGCTTTTTACCTTTTTTACTTTCTGACATACGCATGCTGGTAAGCAAGCTTTGTTAGTTTCCCCAATTGCGATTTGCACTATCCCCCATCACAAACTCCAAGGTACCACCTTTCAACACATCGGCATGGGTCAACTGTGGAACGTTCAGTGGCTGTCCATTTAATTTCGCCGACTGAATGTATTTATTTTTTGCAGATGCATTCTTGCCGATAATAACAAAAGATTTACCATTAGGAAGCTGTATGCTCACCTTCTGGAAAAATGGAGATCCGATGCTGTAGGAAGTCGAACCCGGTGTCACAGGATAGAAGCCCATTTGGGAAAATACCACAAAAGCCGACATACCACCACCGTCTTCATCACCTGGCACACCCATTAGGTCGTTTCTAAACCATTCACCGATCAGCTTATGTATCCGTTTCTGTGTCATCCAAGGTTGTCCGGCGTAATTGTAGAGATAAGGAATATGCAAAGCCGGCTCATTCGCCATGGAAAATTGTCCAACATTACCTGTATGATCTGGAAGCTGCGCATAAAAATCAAATTTTGACCGACCCAAAGGCTGCTGGAACATCTCATCGAGATACTTGACAAACAATTCATTCCCACCCATCAATTTGATCAGATCCGGAATGTTGTGTTGTACATCCCAGCGATAGATCCAGGCATTGTTTTCACCATAATACTCCCGTGCTCCCTGTCCACCAGAAAACACATAGTCAAAAGGCATGATAAAATTTCCCTTGTCATCTTTGGGATGGAAAAATTTGGTCTGCTCGTTGAAAAGATTTCTATAATTGAAAGATTGCTTCATAAATAACTCATAGTCAGCCTGAATACCCAATTCTTGCGCAAGCTGTGCCAAGCACCATAAATCGTAAGAGGTACCCAAGGTTACTGCGACCGGTTGTCTCCGTTCAAAACCGTTTACTTCGGGTATGGTTTCTTTTTCACCTGGATACAATGCTGGGATATAGCCTTTCTCCTTAAAAAATTCGTCTAGTTTTCCTGCGGCCTTACCGGACCATGGAGCCAAAGTCTTTTCTGTAATTGCACCTTTTGCAGCCAGATACGCTTTCTTGATATCAAAATTGCGCACTCCTTTGCGATAAGCATCCAATAAAGTTGCTACACCATGATTGGAATTCATCCGTCTACTATCGCCGGTAATCTCAGGGAAAGTAGGCAACCATGGCTGCTCCATTTGCTCGGACATCCGGACAAAAGAATTGAGGATCATGGACTCTGTGTTGGGATCCAAGAGTACCCGTAATGGGTGATGTGCCCGGTAAGAGTCCCAGATCCAGTCATCTGTAAAAAAAGGTTTACCTTCGTCCTGATGTACCTTTCCGTCGAACGCGCTGTAATAGCGACCATCTTCAGAAATGTTGACAGGCCTTTCGTAAGTGCGGTACAAAGACGTATAAAACACATGCTTATTGGACTCATTGTCGCCTTCTACAGCAATTTTACCTAAAGCATCGTTCCATATTTTACGTCCTTTTTCGGCCAGCTTCTTTTGGTCAAAGTCGCTGATTTCACGCTTCAAATTGGCTTTTGCTTGTGCCGCATCAATAAATGAAACACCATATTTCATACGTAAGCTAGTCCCTGCTTGATTAAACTCCAGTACCAGACAAGAATTCTTACCAGCAGCTTCAGTGGCATTTTCCAATTGTTGGCCTTGCAGTCGCTTCACGGCAACAGGTTTGGATTCGGGAACGGCATAAATATACACATGCGTGCCATTACCAATATCCTGCATACCCGAAAGTCCCTGACCGTCCCATTGAAGTTTCCCCTCCTGTGAATTGAACTGCAGGTATTTTGTCGAAGTTGACGGAAAAGTAAAGGTATACATCCCCGACTGATGCGACAACGCGTAGTCTACCTGAATATTCTCTTGATCCAATAACACGGAATACGCATACGGATGAATTTCCTCCTGATCGTAACTGTACAATTGTACCGGTTTCAAACCGCTTGGCAATTTTACCATTGGGCTAAGGTTGAAAGCCGATCTTCCACGATGGCTGGTAACGATAAGCGGCAGACCAAACAGACGATCTGAAGTATAGTCTCCCCGCTCAGGATAAACGCGCAAAAGGCTGTTTGGCAAGTGAACCGTTGGGTAGGTTGGTACCAATAAATGACTGATGTTTCCCATGTATGGATTAACATAATCAACATAATCTTTCGTCATTCTAGCTTGGGAAAAACCTTTTAGCATACTGACCGAAAGAAGAGAACAGCAACATATTGTGCGTAACAATGTATTGGTTTTACGTTTGATATTCTTCGTTAGCATTTTAAACAATTAAGTGTTCGATGGTTTAAGGGCGGAACAGTTGTTCCGCCCTTAAAGTTAATTTTTTTTGGCAACATATCGTCTTCGTGCCCATCGATTATTTAGGACCTGTCAGTAAGCCAGTCTGCTTTACCTTCTTGATACTGCCGTCCTTATTGTACTCTAAACGGTCTACGCAGATAGAGCGAAGCCAATCGTTGAATTCGCCATTTTTTTGTGACAATTCACTATTATGATAAAAAGCATACCATTTACCTTTAAACTTCACGATCGAACCGTGGTTGGTGTAGCTATTCGTCGGATCCATATAGATGCCCATCGATTTCCATGGTCCCATTGGACTGTCACTTACCGCATAACGCATACGGTTATCCCCTTTCACTCCATCTTTCCAGTTCTCATCGTGATTGTCAGAATAGGACAGATAATATTTTCCATTATACTTGTGTACCCATGAGGCTTCGTGAAAATCTTCTAAGCCTTCCATCTTTTGCAGTTCACCGTCGATCTCCATCATATTGTCTTTGAGCTTCCCGGCTTTACAGACACCGCCGCCGCCCTGATAAAAATAAGCCTGCCCATCATCATCGATAAAGATATGTGGATCAATAAGTGCTTCGGCCCCTTTTACATAGCCTTGTACCACAAAATCCTTTGCTGGTGATTTACTTGTAGCCACACCGATTTTCCAGGTCTTATTCCACTCCGTACCACTTGGATGTGGAAAATAAAAATAGTAGGTACCATTTTTATACACACAGTCAGGAGCCCACATAAATCCACCTTCTTTTCTACCCCAAGGGACTTGTGAGGCGCGTAATATTTCGCCATGATCGGTCCATGTTTTCATATCCGCAGTCGAAAACACATGATACTGATCCATCAGATCACATCCTTGAGGCGGAGCAATGTCATGTGAAGCGTACACATACAGGCGGCCATCGGCCCATACCCGTGCCGAAGGGTCTGCGGTATACATATGTTTGATAAATGGATTATCTTGCGCCTGCAAGTGTGTGGCAAAAAATAATGTCATGCCCAATAGGCATTTGGAACCAGCTTTAATAAATTGTTTCATCCGATAATTATTTAGTATTGAGTAGTAATAGTAGCGGGCACCAAGTCCCGCTTATTGTTTAGATTCTTTGCTTAGGGTACCTTAATTGCTTCCACTGCTGAATAGTTGAATTTTTCGTAGGTGTCGCGGACTTTTGCCCCCATCCGTACATAATAGGTGTACCCTGATTTCAATGGAATATCCTTGATCGTATAGGTTTCCTTCCCTTCTCCGGTCTGCATATTGCCGATATTTTCCCAATTTTGGTTAATCAATGCGCGATATTCATCCTTATAATACGCATCAATGCGATTGCCAGCCCCACAATATGGTGTCAAGCTTAAGAATGGGCGAACTTCGATCACTTGTGGCAATCCACCGGTAATAGGCGCGGCAAGCGTACAGGAGATTTCCAGTTTATTTTCCGCTTTTAAGGTCCACTTCACATTTTTGATCTGCAGATAGGGTGTCACCTCAAAGTTTTGCTCTGCATTGGCCCCCAACTGATAACCTTCGATCTTCTGTGCTGGCCAAAATGCCCCACCATAAGGCTGCAGCGTATACGTCGCCTGAAAGAGTTTTGTATGATTATACGATCCGTCCTGCTTGACAGCAATATCCTGCGGTGCAGGATTGTCGCTCCAGCTAGTTTCCAGCAAACGGATACTAAACTCGCCCTGTCCTGTCATGAAGGGTTTACTGGTTAGCTTATCAATGACCTGCCCTTTCATACTCGCATTCGGACCATCGTAATTATCTGTTTTCGAACAGGCATTTAAAAATAACAGGCCTGTCAATGCTGTCAATAAATATATTGTTCTCATTTCTGCTCAATTAGTAAATAGGGTTCTGTGGATATAGATTAGGGTTTTTGTTCAGTTCTCCTCCCGGAATAGGTTCGTAGTACCATTTCTTTTCAAAGTTGAACGTCTTGTTCCAAGGTTCCTTTTCGCGAATAAAAATAAAGGAGTTGATCCGTTCACCGCCCGGGGCATATTTCAGTTCATCCAATACGAGGTAAGGCATCAGCGAATTGGGCACAAAGTTGTTGAGCTCCACATCAGCAATGCGCCATCTCCGCATATCCCACCAATGGTGATTTTCAAAGCACAATTCACGTTCGCGTTCCTCGCGTATAAATTGCAGATTTCCATCCAAGGGATAACCATACTTACCGGAGAGGTTCGCCGAAGCGGCCGTGTAGAGATAAGGCTTAGCACCTGCGCGATTACGGACCTGCGCGATGTATTGGAATGCTTCCTGTTTTAGTGTTTCATCGTTTTTGATCAGACCAAGTTCATAAGCCGCTTCAGCCTTATTCAAAAGTATCTCTGCAAGCCTAAAGACCTTCCAGGGCTGTGTACTGTTATACAATTTCACATCCTTGGTAGACATTTTATAGTTGATGTATTTACGGATATAAAAACCTGTTCGCGTATTGTTGGCATGTCCATCTTTCCACATGCCATGTTCGCCCGTTATGTTGATCTTCGTGCCATTGTAATCAAAGAGGCTATTCTTGGGTCCAGCCAGGATACGATTTGACTCGCTATTTATAGCGGCAGTACCGGCGCCCATCTGTGCATCAGCAGCCTTACCGGGAAAGGTTTTATAGAGTCCACGCTGAATATCAAAACTTCGCCTTTCGGCGCCTTCGCGCAATTCCATTCCCGAGAAGTAAAATGTGGCTCGCTGACGAGGTTCCAAATCGGCATAAAGCTGTTTACGGTCTGTATAGCGTATTGGCTTTCCACCGGCATCCGTGATTGGAAGCTCACCGAACAATTCTACGACATTCAATACGGGATATGCCGCAGACTCATTGTCACTTGAAAAGGTCGGATTGGGTAGGTGCGTGGCGTCATAGCTATGTTTAAGACGATTGTTGTGCGGTGCAGTGAGACTATATTCCTTGATCAGAATATCCTCGGGGCTATCTAAGTCCAAGAACAAATTCACATAGTTTAGTTCCTTATCCTGGGCATTCTTATTATACAAACTGTATGGCCCTGCCAATACGGTTGTTGCAGCATCATAAGCCTGTTTGAAGAACCATTCCGCTTCTTCCTTTTTGATACCCACCAACTGCTTGTCCGTGGCGTCGCCGGACAGATTACTATACGAGCTATATTTAGCAATGCTACCGGCATATAACATGGCGCGGGAAAGTAATGCCGCGGCCACATATTTATTGGCGCGGCCCCGCTCGCTGCTTCCAGACATCATAGAAATTGCCACCTGCAAGTCTTCATTGATAAAATGATAGACCTCAGATTCTTTATTTCTACTAACCAAGAGTTGTTCTTTATCAGCGGTAGGATCCTGCACATCTTTTATAATAGGTACCCCGCCGTAACGCTTAACCAAAGCAAAATAATAGAAAGCCCGTAGGAAATGAGCTTCCCCAAAGATCTGATTGTACCCCTGTTCGGTATAATTGGCTTTGTATTTAGGTAGGCCCGCAATCAGGGTATTGACATTCCGAATGCGATCATATGGCCAGTAACCAAAGCCCTGTGCCCCAGCTATCCCCCAAAATTGTCCGGTCATCTCGCCGCTCATAGCCGCAAGCGTTTCCGGATTTTGCCAATAATTGTCCCATCTAAATCCTCTTTCTGGATGGTATACAAAGTCTTCTATGGGCAGATAGCTGTACATTCCGGCGACATATTTACGTGCTCCGGCCTCATTTCCAAAAAGCGCATCTTCACCCAATACTCCTAATGGATCCAAATCCATCTTTTTACAGGATTGCATACCCGAGCACAGAAAAAGGCCAATGATTGCTATAGCGATTGATTTTTTCATGTTTTGTTCGTTTTGAGATTAAAATTTAATGGATGCTCCAATGTTGTAGGTTTTATTGATGGGATATTTGTACACATCAATATCACCCGATGAAGAACCTCCGGCAGATCCTGGGTGCTCAGGATCGGTATATTTGAGACCTGTCCATGTCAACAGGTTATAAGCACTCGCATAGATCCTAAGATTCTTTATTTTTAATGTCTTCAACCATTGTTGCGGGAGAGAATAACCCAGTTCTAAGGTTTTCAGACGCAGATAGGAGGCATTTTGAACCGCCCGGGTTCCTTCGGCCATGGCTGAGCCAGTAGAAGGATAATATCCAGCAAGCCATTGTGTGCTTGGGTTAAATAGATCGGCACCAGCATCAACTGGTCTCCAGCGATCCAAAAACTGCGTCAAAGCACCACCGTCAAACTGCAGTGGTCCTGCCAGTACCTCACTATACTGTACATACACTTTTGCTGCACCCTGAAAATTCATCGTCAGATCCAGACCACGCCACGATCCTCCTAAGGTAAAACCATAGTTGATCAAAGGCATATTGTACGTTGCAATAGGATGATTGTCGGCATCGTTGATCACTCCATCGCCGTTCCAGTCCTGATAGTAATAATCACCAGGCAATGTGCCGCTGCTTACCAATGTTGGGTGGTTATAAATCTGTTCATACGATCCAAACTGTCCGGCGTACTCCTTGCCCCACCAGATTTCCTTATTACGATTAGAATAGCGGTTACGCCAGTTGTCGTACGAATTACCCGCTTTTGATTCTACTCGGTTTACAAATTGGCTCTTGGTAGAAGAGACCTGCGCATTAATAAAATAATTGAAATCATTGATCTTATTGCGATGTGTCAAAGAGAGCTCATAGCCGAACGTGCGATCGCTTTCCAGATTTTCCTGCGGTAGGTTGGCACCAACAGTACCAGGGATCAAGTCAAGGCTTGTCGCCAGAAGGCCTGAGCGATTACGGTTAAAATAATCAAAAGTCAAGCCCAGCTTGCCGTTCCATAGATCCATGTCTAAACCCACGTCAGCAGTTTTGGAAGTATACCAGGTGAGATTAGGGTTGGGAATTGCTGTAGGCAGGGCCCCATTCACGAGGTTTCCACCAAAGATCCACCCCGTTTCATTGGGTTCCAGTGCATAACCAACGATGGTTGAAGGGTAATTACCTGCCGAACGGTCATCCCCGAGCTTACCATAGGATGCCCTTATTTTTAAGTTATTGATAAAATTGTAGTTGTTTTTAATAAACCCTTCCTCGCTGATACGCCAACCCACCGAGGCTGCCGGGAAAAATCCCCAGCGTGATTCTTTTGGAAATTTAGATGAGCCATCATAACGAAAACTAAATTCGGCAATGTATTTACCTAAGTAATCGTAATTGAACTTACCGACCAAACCTCGTGCTGTACGTTCGCCAATACCTTCCATATTTGCCAATTGGTTCTTGTCCTCTCCAGCAAATAGATATTCCGAATTGACCATGATCTCCCGCTGTGCATAGAAGCTATCCCATTTGTTATATTCTTCGACGAAAAGCAACAAACCGGAGACCTGGTGTTTTTCGGCAAAACGACGGTTATAATTCAACGTGAACTGCATCAGAGAATGCGTATCCGGATAAGAACTCCGCCTCACGGTCGTAGGAGCATTTTTCTCATGTGCATTATACTTTTCAGGGGTTATAATCTGGCCGTTACCATCATAGACCGGTGGTGTATAGCTATATAAAAAATAGGACTTTTTGAAATCCGTGTTGTCACTGTACTTGAAATCATAATTATAGGTTGCCTTCGCATTTAAGCCTTCCACAAAGGGTACTTTATAGTCTAAAGAGATGATACCGTTGAATTGCTTACGTAAAAATTTACGATAGCCAGTCTGTTTGGAGTCCGTTACCACGACCGGATTTTCGTTATCGATCATCTCAAAATTCGGATAAAGGGGATTGTCGTTGACATAGATCGGCACAATAGGTCTTTGTCTCCAGGCCTGTTTGTAGACGGCCCAGATATCCGTACGTGGTTGGTTGGTCTCATCGGCATACCCGCCCACATCCAAAGATGCTTTCAGACGATCTGTGATCTGCGCATCGATGTTGGAGCGGAAATTCCAGCGATTATAGTTGAGACTCTTGCTTTTGTAGGCTCCCATCTGGTCCATATGGCCCAGGTTGAAGAAATAATTAACTTTCTTGCCACCACCGTTGATGGACAGATTGTGCTGGTATTGTGGTGATACTTTGTCAAATGCCGCATCTACATAATTGGATGTCTTTTTTGTGCCGTTCTGATACGCTTCAAAATCTGCTGCCCCAAAAATATTAGGCATCTTCGCCGGATAATTGCTATTAAAATCGCGACCTATCTGTTCATTTTTAAGCTGCATATAAGCAAGGGCATCCACCGTATTGGGAACATAAAGAAACTTTTGCCAGGCACGATTATAGGAATAGTTTATTTCAAAGTTTCCATCTTCATTACTTCCGCGACGGGTGGTGACCAAAAGAACACCATTCGCCGAGCGCACACCGTATACAGCTGCTGAAGCGTCCTTTAATACGGATACACTTTCGATTTCATTGGCATCCATGCGTGACAAATAATCTTTGTCCCTGGGAATTCCGTCCACTACAATCAAAGGCTCACCCATTCCGCGGATGTCGATATTTGATTCAAACGATCCCGGTTGGCTCGATTGTTGGCTGATACGCACACCGGGCATTTTACCGGCTAACATATTGACCACATTTTCATTTTTTGTGACCGTAATTTCTTTATTGTTTACCGATGATATTGCTCCTGTTAACGAGGCCTTTTTCTGCGTGCCGTAGCCCACCACAACGACCTCTTCCAAGTCTGTATTATCTTCGTTGAGCAATACATCCATGAGACGTTGCTGCCCTACGATCATTTCGGTCTTGCGGTAACCTACATAAGTGATCACGAGTTTGTCGCCCGGCGATGCGTTAATCTTGAATCGCCCCTGACCATCAGACGATGTTGTCTGCCCGGTACGGAGGTCTGTAATGGAAGCCCCAGCGATCGGCTTATCATTTGAAGTCTGCACTTTACCTTCGATTTGCTGTTGCTGCGCGATGGTTGCCATTGGAGACAATAGCAGCAGCGAGGACAATGCCCACTGCCAAGGATAAGTGCGGAGCTTGTTCCACGGCAGTGGCCTTTCATTAAAAATGAAGTTTGTTTTCATGTATCGTTTTAAATTGGTTATTGAATGATGTATTAGGTTTATGTAATCAGGAGGACCCGTTTGCTACAAACAGTCCATTACCACTATTCCCTGGGGAAGAGTTGAAAATAATTTTTCGCTTTCATTTGATTGGTTATTAAGTATGAAAACGAATATATTGGTGGAGGGTATAATAGAAGATTAACAGAAGATTAACAGGTATTTAAAACCGCTATTAACAACTGTATATCAGCATATTAAAATTTAAATATTTTTTTTTTAATCTAGGCAGTCTTTAAAACTTTTGGGGTAAGCTTCGCCATATAAACGAGCGTAGATCTGACAGAAATTCTCATAGCACTGTAAGGCCAGGCTGTGATAGCCCAGCTGTAACAAGGAACGACATTTATGAACCATCGCCTCCTCATTGATTTCATCAAAATAGAATATCTTATTACATATCTCAATAATCAGTTCGGCATTATCCTGCACATTCAAATTTTCAATAAAATTGCCCAATGTTGTGAGCACCAGAATAGACATTTCACTTTTAAAATTATCGAGCCACTCATAGTCCACTTCGAAAAGGAAGCCACCTTTGTCAATTATATCGAGTAATTCTCTAATTTCAGCTTCTGTAAAATATTTTTTATTGGATACCATCCTGCTGAAGCGGAGGTAATCGATATACACTGTATCCATCGGCTCTATGCACCAGTAACCACTTTTTTTGGTCACCCTAAAATCACCCAATTGCTCGAGTAAACTATTGAGCTTGGCGATGTTCACGGATCGATTATTACGCGCACTCGACTGGCTCTTATCGGACCAAAATAGCTCAGTCAGCCTCTCTGAGCTAATTCCCCGCTCCCATCGTACGGTATAGAGAATAAAAATCAGCAGCATTTCTTTAAGCAATGGCGAAAACTTCTTTGTGATTTCTTTTCCACCAAGATCCACAATCTGTAAGTCGCCGCCGAAAAGGTAGATTCCGGCGCCATGTCGGGTTTCAAATCCCTTGGCCACTTTCTTGGGTTGCGGAAGATCTACCAATTGCCCGCTCTTATCTTGTTCAGTCTCCTTCAAGGGAGCTGCTTGTAGGTGCGGCTCTCCTATTTTATCGGTTTCTATGACGGAAATCGTTTGTTTTTTTTGCTTGCTTCTTTTTCGATACCACCAGATCAAGAGCGATAATCCCATTACAGCGAGGGCATAAAGGCTGTATTTAAGCAGCGCAGGCTTAGCCAAAGGCATTATACCCTGTTCAGACGGTAAAGGGGGGGCCAGCAAAGTATAAATCGTTGCCTTAGTCAGATCGGTCTTGTCATCATAAAACAAGGTAACTGCTACAAAGGACTTTGATTTAGGTGCATAATAGAGATCGGCAAAAGAACGGATATCATGAAAATCGAAAGGTATAGTGCTCCCCAGAAACTGGTATTGTGTCCCTTTGAGGTTACTTGCCACCAATTGTAGATGCGTTTTAAACTTATTATTCGGGAAAATCAATCCATAAAACAGTCCACTACTATCTTCAACGACCAGACTATTGGCCCATACCATATCGGCAAATGCAGATGAAAATTCGTAAATTTTTAGTGCTTTGCGGTGTTTAAAATCAAGCTTAAGAAAATCATTTGAAACGCGGGGATTCAACATTTGGTCTCCTGTGGAACTGCCATAACCTCCGGCGAGGTATACACCATTCTTTCCCTGCCCCATGCCGGCAAGATAGTGCGGAAAAATTTCATCACCTGTAAAAGGAATGCTATCCCAAGATTGTGTGGGCAGATGATAACGCAATACGCCCGCTTTGTATTTAAAATGTCCATAGCCCCCGATCATATAGATACTCGTGTCGGACGAATTAAAATATTTGTTGAACAGCCAATAGTTTGTGCCTACTGCCGGAAAATCAAATTGTTTATTCCAGGTTCGATTGGTGGAATCATAAGCAGCCACAATTTTTTGATCGATGGAGATATTCAGGACGTTTTTTTTGATCGGATCAAAAAGCGATTGGCTGCCATTGACGAGCAAAAGCTTACCATTGGTATACTCCTGCGAACGTAAGTCATTACCACCAATTTTACTGATCATCAAGCGCTTATTTCCGACAAAAAATAGCGTTTCTTCATGTTTATCAAAGGCCACACTAGCTTGTCCTTCCAGTGTGAACGAAGATTGCATTTTCCATTCCCTACGTTGCCGTTTGATCCAGATCGGATTGCCGATCTCGGCAACACTCTTTTTTTGTTCGTCTAAACTATTTGTTCCTGAAGACTCATCCAATGGCCAAGAGTATTTAAGTTTGCCATTGTCTGCAATTCGAATATCCTTTAAGCGCATGGGGGGAACATCCATTGTCTGGAAGTTTTTCATCCGATTAGCACCGAATACAAGCTTAAACTGCGGCGCGATCTGTTTTTTTAGGCGATAGGAATACCGGGTCGTCCCGACCTCAAAGTAAAGCTCTTTTTTATCTATATCCAGTTCCAGCCGCATGGGTGTCCAGTTATAATACAACTGTAAGGGTTGGACATTGAACGATATAGGGGTAAAGTCCTCACCGACTACCAATTTAAAATGTTTGTCTTGATCAAGCCGCCGATCGTATATTAAATCGATATTAACACCGTCGTCCGTAACCAGTCGAAAGATATAACCAAAATAATCCTGTTGGAGCGGCAGAAAAGAAAGATCGAATGAAACAGACAGTGTATGTTGAAAGGAAATCGATTCTTTGTTACCGATCTGCAAGCTTGTCCGTTTATCAGCCTCCATATTATGACTGGAAAATTCTAACCCATATTGTGCTGATCCAATCTGACAGATTAGTATAAACAACAAAAACAGAAAAAGATGTCTTGATTTTTTCTTCACAATTTAGATTAAGCCTGATCTCAAAAATAGAAAATTTTAAATAGAAATCTAAAATTTCTGTAACTATTAGCTCAGCGGGCGTAGCGATCTTTTTCCAAGCACCAAGTTTCTTCTTGATCGTGTATTTTGGGCCCATTTGTGGGTAAAAACATGTTTCCAGATGCGTAAAAATATCGCTACGCTGACGGCTATAATTGGGATGTTAGGGGATATTAGCTATCTTCGACAAGTATAATCCTACAAGGATGAAAGCACAACATAAACCAATTCATTCTAATACAATCAACATGAATATCCTAAAATCTTATTTACTGATCATTCTCATACCATTCCTGTGTTTTGAAAGCCTTGCGCAGTCCACCACTAAGACGATTGATCTTTCCACCTATGGTGTTGTCCCCAACACGGGCAACAATAGTACTGCATTGGTCAATAAGGTCATCCAGTCTATTCTCAGCAAGATTGGTAAGAGGGAATCGCTTGTTTTAAAATTCAAAAAGGGGCGCTATGACTTTCATCCAGAAGGGGCGTTAACCCGCGAATATTACATTTCCAATCACGATCAGGACAACCCCAAGACGGTAGGCATGGCATTTGAAAATTGCGATAACATCACAATCGATGGACAGGGTTCAGATTTTATTTATCATGGCAGGATGCTGCCTGTTGCATTGATAGAAAACAAGAACTTAACGCTGAAAAATATCCACATCGATTTTGAGCGCCCTCAAATCTGCCAGGTTAAGATCCTACAAAACGATACCATCAACGGTACAATCACGTATCAAACTGCTCCCTGGGTAACTTACAAAATTAAGGACAGTATATTTTACAATACCGGTGAAGGTTGGGAATTAAAACCAACATCCGGTATTGCCTTTGAAGAAAAGACCAAGCGTATTGTTTATAATACCAGCGACATCCGTGTTGGCACCAGCAAAGTAAAGGAACTTTCTCCGGGCGTAATACAAGCTCAGCAATGGAAGAACAGCAAACTTATACCGGGCACTGTCGTTGCCATGCGCGCTGGATTTCGTCCCAACCCGGGCGTATTTGTCCATAAAGGGAAAAATATACGACTAGAAAATATCTCCGTCCATTACGCCGAAGGCATGGGCTTGTTAGCTCAATTAACGGACAATATCACCTTAGAAGGTTTCCGAATTGCTCTTCGCAACGATCAGGATCCACGTTATTTTACAGCACAGGCTGATGCTACACATTTTTCGGGCTGCAAGGGAGTCATTGTATCGAAGAATGGGCTCTACGAAAATATGATGGATGATGCCATCAACATCCACGGCACTTACCTCAAGATCACCAAACGACTGGATGACAAAACTTTGATTGGCCGTTACATGCACGATCAATCCTACGGATTTGACTGGGGTTACAAAGGGGATACCGTCCAATTTATACGATCCAGCACCATGGAGCTCTGGGACCAAAAAAATAAGATCCAATCCATTAGCGTTTTACGCGAGAAAGCCTCAGAGCCAATCCGCGAATTCAAAATCACCTTAAGTACTGCTTTGGATCCAGCTATTGACCCAACAAAAATGGATATTGGCATCGAAAACCTCACATGGACTCCAGGTGTACTATTTAGCGGCAATACCATTCGTCACAATAGAGCCCGGGGAGCTTTATTCAGTACGCCAAAAAAGACCCTGGTAGAAAACAACCTGTTTGATCATACTTCAGGTACCGCTATTCTCCTGTGTGGCGATGCCAATGGTTGGTATGAAACTGGCAGCTGCCACGATATTCGCATCCGAAAAAACACGTTTATCAATGCCTTGACCAATATGTTCCAATTTACCAATGCGATTATATCGATCTATCCAGAAATTCCGGATTTAAAAAATCAGCAGAAATACTTCCATAGCCATATCATCATCGAAGACAACCACTTTGAAACCTTCGATAAGCCTATTCTTTATGCCAAATCAGTCAATGGATTGGTCTTTCGCAACAACCAAATCAAGACCAATAAGGAATATCCTGCATTTCATTGGAATAAAAAGCCCTTATTTTTTGAACGTGTCGCAAATAGTAGCGTTTCCAACAATACTGTAAATGGCAAACAAAGTGATTTACAAAGGTTGGATCAATAATAAGTCCCGATATTTAAACTATAAACTGTCCCTATGTTATTTCACAAACACAATTTATCATTCACCCTTGCGGTGTTATTTATCGGTATGTATGTAGGAGGCCATGCGCAAACAGTCAACCGAACTAAAATTAAGCAGAAGCATCAATCGGTATCCACAACAGAACGCCCCAATATTGTCGTGTTTTTTGTAGATGATCTTGGTTGGCAGGACATGTCCGAACCATTTTACAAGGTCAAAACACCAATCAACGAAAAGTTTCATACCCCCTATCTGGAAACATTGGCCAAAGAAGCCATAAAATTTTCCAATGCGTATGCAACACCGGTGTGCACACCCTCCCGGGTGAGCTTTCTGACCGGTTTAAATGCTGCTCATCATCGTGTCACCAATTGGACCCATCCCAAGGCTGACACACCGACCGATAGCAAAGATGAATTGTTGAATCCACCGGATTGGAATATCAACGGACTAAGCCCTGTGCCCAATATACCACATACGATATATGCTACTCCATTTCCAAGCATCCTTAAGGCCAATGGTTACTATACCATTCACGTGGGCAAAGCACATTGGGGATCTGCCGGAACACCTGGTGCCAGCCCGTTGAATTTGGGTTTTATGGTGAATATTGCAGGACACTCCGCTGGGCACCCACAAAACTACTATGGCGAGCAGAATTACGGTAATATGCCTGGTAAAGCCAGTTATCAAGCTGTGCCTGATTTGATGGAATATCATGGTACTTCCACATTCCTAACCGAAGCGCTGACTCGGGAAGCCCTCAAGGCACTCGAAGAACCTATACGCCGTAAGGAACCTTTTTTCCTTCATTTTTCCAACTATGCAGTGCATGTCCCGATCCAACCAGATCCACGTTTTGTACAAAAATACCTCGACCGCGGCTTAGATTCTACTGAAGCTGCTTACGCGTCTCTAGTCGAAGGTTATGATAAAAGTATGGGTGATATCGTACAATTTCTCAAAGACAAAAACCTGTACGATAATACCGTCATTATTTTCCTTAGCGACAATGGCGGACTTAGCCTCAGCCCGATGCGCACCGGACCAAGCCATACGCAGAACCTACCATTAAAAGCTGGGAAAGGGTCGGTTTACGAAGGAGGAATCCGGGTTCCGCTGTTGATCAAACAGGCCAAGAAACATCCTGCAAGTACAGAGGCTACCCCTGTTATGGTCGAAGATCTTTTTCCAACAATTCTCAGCTTAGCCAAAATAGAACACTATCAGCTCGTACAGGAAAAACCAGATGGAAAGAATCTTTTGCCATTAATGGAAGGTAATAGGTCCGACAATTGGAACAGCCGTCCATTGGTATGGAATATTCCCAACAAGTGGACCGTGCCAGACGGCCCTGGAATTAACTTTTTCTCGGCAATAAGACAAGGTGATTATAAGTTGCTTTACGACATGAAAAATGGAAAGCTTGAACTTTACAACCTGCAGCAAGATATCGGTGAGCTCAACAACCTTGCCCCAAAAATGACGGGTAAAACCAGCGAACTCAGCAAATTACTTTCGGATCAGCTCCGGACCTGGAAGGCTCAGTTGCCGACCTACAAAGCTACGGGACAGCAGATCCCCTATCCCGATCAAATTAAGCTGATGGATTAAGGAGGGCTGCTTGGGTGATTTATCATAACGAAGCCCCGACAATACATATCGGGGCTTTGTTTGTTTATCCTTTTTTCTCTTTTTTTGCGGATTCAATCAGTTCACGCATTTCTAATTTAATGTAATCAACATTAGGGGTCGATCCTGTTAGCATATAGCGAATATTACCGTCCTTATCCAAAATAAATTTGGAAGGAATACCGTTTATACCCAATTTACCCGCCAACACTTTTCCTGTTTCCGGATCTTTCTGATCATCAAAAATCACCTCAAAAGGATATTGATTTTTGTCGATGAACTTCGCGACATTCTCTTTGTAATTTTTGTCGCGTTCCCAGGTATTCACAAAAATAAATTGTACATCTTTATCATTCGCATAGAGCTCCTGTGCTGCTTTCATTCCTGGAAAAGAACGTACACAGGGCTGACACCAGGTTGCCCAAAAGTCGAGTACGACAACTTTTCCTTTGAGGCTAGCCAAACTGACTTTATCACCTTTCAAGTTTAACAATTCAAAATCAGGTGCCTTCTTGAAAACCTCATTTCCTTTGATGTGTTCACGAATATTTTTAACAAGCTCTTCCTTAAGAGTGGCATTATATTGCTCATAACCTGCTAAAGTACCATTAAGATCGCCATACAATTTCTTCAACTCGGGCTCAGTCTCAAATTGACCTTTGGCGTAGAGCCTAGATAAGATATTGTAGGCTTCAAGCTTGCGGTTGACGCCTAATAGCGTCTTTGCATGCACTTTCGCCAACCCATCGGCTTGTTCAGGTGCTGCTACCAAAGCCTTATCAATATAGTCAAGTGCCTCCCGATATTTTCCTTGTCCAACTAAAATATTGACATAAGCCGACATCGCGCTGGCATAGCCCATGGAGGCAAATCTGGCTTTATTATCTTTTTGTTCTTCCGGCAAACTGATATAGTAATAAGCATCATCCATTGCGGTCTTAAAAATTGGCGCTGCAGCGGCCGTATCTCCAGCAGCTAATAATGCTTGTCCCGTTGGCAAATAGCCATTTCCTCGCCAGAACCGCTCTTTCATCTCACCTAAATAATAGGTTGCTTTTTCAGCATTACCATCTTTTGCGAAAGAAGTTGCCAAAGATCCCAATACATAATCATAGGTTAGTTCATCACCTGGAAAATTAGCTACTGGCCATTTTTTTATCAACTCCAAATAAGCTTTTTCTTTAGCCGTGGTTTCCTCTGCTTTGTAGAACACGTTTGTCACAAATGCTTCCCGTGTAATCTTTCCTTTCGGATATTTTTTAGTCGCAATTTTCTCCAAAGCAAGCTGTTTGTCTTCCTTTTCCAGTGTTCGTAGGACATTGATTGCCGTACGGTATTCATCTTCTGAATTATATTTTTTTGATTCAGCAAATAGAGCATTTGCCAAGGAGTCTTTCCGTTCGGCATTTCCACCATTGGCAATCTGATAATAACGTTCCATTTTAGCACGGTCCACTTGTTGGGCGAGCACTGTTCCCGAGGCCAACAAAAGGCCTATCATCAATTTAAATTTCATGTTATGTCTGTTTTATAATTAGTATTTGTATGCTAAGTCAATAATCCTCCCAAAACCTGTGAAGGTTTTATCCAGTGACTGGATGGCGCCTGTCGCGCTCACTTTAAAATAATAGACTTTTCCCTCTGTCCCATTCCAAGTCGCCACAATCAACCGCGGCAAGCCCTGACCATAGCCATGCCGTTCAAATTTTATTTTACTGACAGTTTCATTCGTCGGTAGCTGATATTCCACAGTATAACTATTAGAGGTCACCTCATACCGATAAAGTTTTGCATCGGCTACATAAAAGATATGTGGAGATAAAGTAGAACAGCTTAGGTCGGCTGCTTTAGTCAATCCTGGAGCGTCCAAGTGTTGTTTGGCCACATTTATAGTTGGCTCAGCAGCGGTTGGCGTGGTTCGAAATTGCAGCAAATAGGCTTCAGAACCATCTGTAGTGCGCATAATCGCATTGCGGACAGTACTTACATTGGAGGAATCCAGTTTAATTAGATCCATACCCACATTATTCATGTCGAAGAGTGCTGTATTCTGTGAAGCTGCATCAAAAGCATTGAGATTGCTGGAAGTAACTGCATAAAAACACCTATTCAGCCGATCAAATACAAAAACATTGTAGGTATCCGAATAATTAGCGCCCGATATATGTTGAGCCGCTAGATTATACGTGTATTCATGCGTTGAAGACTTCATTTCAGCTCCAAATTTTTTTGCTCCGGGAAAACCACCGACCATATTGGGATACAGTTTACCGTCGTTAATCAAAAGTCCAAGATTGTTACCCCCAGCACCGCCCCAAGCGATATACTCGGGTTTGATCGTTGCTGGAGCCTGAAAAAATAGATACGCATAGTCAAAACGTTTCTTCATGGTATTGCCATCCAATTCAATGGCATCACTGGCCCCAACGATGTAAAATTTCTTACCATCCTGTGCCACTCCGTCTGAGATGGATTGGGGCGATATGCTAAAGCTTTTGGGATTAGCAATAGGGTAATTTGCATTCCTTCCACTATAGATATCATGGTATAATGTACCGTTCCGCAAAATCATGGAAAGATCAGCTTTTCCATTGCGGTCTTCCAAAAAGATCCAGCCTTGCGTAAATAAATCCTGAACCGCAAGCTGATAGAAACGAAATACAGCGATTCCGGTTTTGTTATTCGTCACTTTATAAGTCAATTTGTAATTTTCACCCAGTACAAAAATATCTGGAGAAACCGTATAATTCAGCGCTTTTGTTTTAGCAATCAAAGTACTGTCCTGTACATAACTTGCACTTGCCGAATTAAGGTAGACAAACCATTCATAGGAAAGGTCATTCGCATCCCCATCGTATGTAACCTGTGGTGAAAGCGTCAAAGCCTTCCCCTGTTGGATAAAGATTGTCGTGTCACTCTTTTCTTCAGGAAAACTAACCTTATCCAGCACAGTATAACTGTAGTTACCCTCATCTTTTGCACAGGAGAAATTTAACAGTGCTATCAGAGTCAGGTATAATAGCTGATATAATTTTATTTTTTTCATAATATTTCAGTTAGGGAATAATCACCCTGTTACCATTTTCATCGAACATCGGGCCGTTGGCCTTTTCATATTCGTAAATACCTAATCGTGCCTGAGCCAGCATCCGATTGCTATCCTGTGGAAACAATCCTCCCTGGTTCCAATTAGTATAATCGAGCAACTGTGTTAAAAACAGGATCTTCGTATTGGAATAGTCTCCAAACAGATTTTTCCAATAGGAATCCCAAATGCTTGGTTTTTCCAGTTTATCGGTTAAGGTGAAACGCCAGGTCAATCGGTCGAGCACTGCAGATACGGCCTTATCGTTATATCCAGGTTTAAAGTCAGCATTTGCTATAATTTTTAATTCAGCCGTAACGACGCTATCCTTGAGCCCTGCACGTCTAAAAAATATGACGTCTACAAGACCATCAGATGCATTGGCCGGAATTACAGCATGCTCAAGCTTAAAGTGATAACCTTCTTTTGCTGTAGAACCTGCCGTCAGTGCAATGGCTACGGGACGGTCAATATTGCGGGGCAAGCCAATAATCCGAAGTGGAATTTGAACGGTATCCGTAAGGATATCTTTCGATTGAAAGGCAAAGCTATAGTTTACGCTATCTACCAGTGTCCCTGCATAACGCTTATCAATGTAAACTTTGGGATCACTGTCATCGAACATCAATTTATTGTCCTCCTTACATCCGAGTAAAGTGAACAGCAGAGCAGCACATGCTCCAATAAAGGTGAATAATCTTTTCATCATGCTGTCTAGTTCAGGCCAAATTCAATTTCATTGTCCGGTAAAGGGAAAACATATTTGCTATTATCCATGGTACCCCCAACGGTATTTTGTAGTGTGCTGTAGTTTTTGCGCTTATAGTAGTACCATAATTGCCCTTCAGCATAAAAGTCTTTGCGATATTCTTTAAATAATTCACCTTCTAGCAATGTAGGCGTACTGATGGTACTCGCAGATAAAGTTGGTATCAAACGTGCTGTACGCACTTTATTGAGATAGCTCAGGGCTTGCTCCAACGTTTCACTCGCCTCTGCAGCAATATAATACATCTCCGAAAGCTTGATCACAGGAACCAGCTTTTGATTAACATTTGTCACATTGTTGCCGACATAATACTTCGTATTATAAACTGTTGTGGCGTTAAATTGATTCCAACGGCTGTTTGAAGCTTGTGGCCCACGGATATCAATGGCATGTCCGGCAACAGCGATCTCATACCAGCTATTGAGGTTGGTCAACGTGGTAAATAAATCCTCATTTTCAGGAGCGCCCGCTTCTGTTTTGAAATAACGGTCCGATAGCTCTTTTAGGTTTGATTTGTAAATCGAAAAGATATGCTCCGTGCTAAAAATCGCATTGGAAGTGGTACTTGCTGCATTCACGGTGTTGGTATTGCCGTTCACAAATTCAAACTTTTGGCTATCGATTACTTCTTTGGCATATTTAAGCGCATTGACCTTATCGCCCCGATACAGATAGATCCTCGCCAGTAGGGCTTTAACGGCCCAAACATTCAGTCGGTTTTGACGAAACATGGTAAAGACCTCCAAAGAGGTATTCGCAGCATTATCTTTAATCTGGTCTATTGTCGGATATACAGCCAATAATGCTTCTGCCTCTTTCAGATCTTTCTCCAATAAGGCAAGTACTTCGGCTCGCGGGAGAACCTTGCCCGGGTTGACCGTAAATGCGGTCATATACGGGATGCTTGGACTATCCTCCGTAGGATTTCCTACTGGTGACGCAGCAAAAAGACGCAGCAGATCAAAATGAAGTAGCGCCCGGGTCGCCAAAGCCTCACCTTTAACTAGCTGATAATTTACTCCGGTAAAAAGTCCTTTATCGGCATCAATATCTTTGAGGATATAATTGGCCTGAGCGATGGTACTGTATTGTGTCGTCCATAAGCTACTCAATGTAGATTTAACTGTAGCATCAGTATAATTATATCTTGCCATTTGCCCGTAGGTATCGGTATTGGCATTGGATTTACTCTGATAGAGCTGTGCTAGCACATCTAGGCATCCATAGCTAAGCTCTTTACCATAACTGTTTGCCTGCGCCATTTTCTGATAGATTCCGATCAGAGCATCCTTATATCCCTGTTCGGACGAAAACTGCTTTTCTTCGGTTGTTTGTGTACTGGGCTGTACATCCAGCCATTTGTTGCAGGATTGAGTTAAAATACCCAGTCCTATAATAAGCAATACACTATAAGCCTTGTTGTTGTAAATGATTTTCATCGGTGTTGCTTTTTAAAAACTGGTGGATAATTGAAGTGTAAATGAGCGTGCAAAAGGATAGTCAAGGCCACGTTCCCGGCGTATCGAAGACATGCGAAAAACATCATTGGAATACAGCGATATTTTAGTATTGCTCATCCGCCAGCGTTTGGTCAACTGATCTTTGAAACGATAGAAGACCGAAACACTTTCCAGGGAAAGTAAATTGTCATTTTGCACAAATCGGGAAGTTGCGTAGGTAGGCGTACTGATCGCATAGCCATCGGCATCGATCAGTCCCTTATAGAATACATGATCTCCTTGTTTCATCCATCGCTCCTGGGCAACTCTTCTATCCACATTGTAAAGACGTGCATTGACATTTTCTACCCGATCCGCGAGTGTTTGGTTATAAGCCTGTCCGCCCAGCCTAAATCGGAAAAATGCATTAAAACCAATTCCATTGTATTCGAAATTGGTTCCGAAAGTACCCTCTACATCACTGCGCGAGTCTCCAACGATTACCTGATCCAGTGGATTGTATGTATTGGTCAATTTGCCATCCCTTGTTCTAAAAATCTCATAACCCGATGCGGGATCTATCCCTAGCGACGGTACCGCCCAGATCGCCGTTTGCGATTGTCCTTCTGCATAACGGGTAATCGGAAGAGAAGATAGCTTCTCATTGGCCGATTTATTTAGTGCAGCAATGGTATTGGACACTTTGGTAATCTTGGTCTTGACCGAAAAGAGGTTAACAAAAACAGACCAGTTATTCCGGTTGGCACTGTTTGCCAAAATATTGTAACGGGTGTAAAGTTCCCAGCCTTTCGCCTCGAGATCGCCCATATTTTCTTTATATTGGTCAAATCCAGTCGATGGCGCCGTCGATATGCTCGCGATGGAACCTTCCGTTTTTTCGATATAATAGTTGGCTGTGAGATCAAAACGCTTGAAAAGTGTTAAATCCAATCCTAGATTATTCTTCTGTGTCTTTTGCCAAGCCAAAGCGTTATTTCCAAATCCGAGTAAATAAGTCCCGATCATCCCACGGTAGTCTGTGGAATTGAAATACTGGGAGGTTGTTTTACCATAGAAAGAATCAAAATTTTGTGATCCCGTATAACCGAAGGAATAACGCAATTTAAGTCGGTCTATTCCTTTGGTTTGTGCTAGAAAATGTTCTTTATGCAAGTTCCATCCAGCCCCTGCTGACCAGAATGGTGCAAATCTATTGTCACTACCAAATTGGGAAGATCCATCCAAACGGAACGAAAAATCCAATAAATAGCGGCTATTGTGCGAAAAAGAAAGGTTAGAGAATAAACCTGCCAAGCGTTTGATATTCTCCGTTCCTTCTGGTTTTGTACCGGTTGCAAACTGAAGTCCCTGACTCATGTTGTCCATGCTCGCATTTGGAAAACCAACCACTTTGAACGTTTCAGTATGATTGTTTTCCTGACTAATATTCGCACCCAACGTTGCGAAAATCAAATTCTTGTCAAAGGTTTTATTGAAATTGGCAGAGAATATACCTTCATAACGTTGATTTTTACCATAACCTTTTGTGTAAGACCCCTTTTCAAAGGTTGCTACATTGGTAAAGGATGAATGTTGTGCAGGCAAGAAGCGATCTGATTCGTCGGCTTGATAGAGGTAAGCAAAAGTTCCCTTTAATTTTAACCAGCTATACGCCTGCCATTCCAAGGCAAAATTATTGATTATACTATGGTAATTTGTCTGATCAACTAGGTTCAATGTCGCGTCATATAGCGGATTTACCGGCCTGCCCACATAACCAGTGAGGTTGTCATAGCTATCAAAGTTCGTCAGCCGTTTTCCCGTTTCCTCATTAAGGATATCTTCGAGATATACCTTATAAGATCCATCAGCGTTGTATGGGGTCCAGTAGGGATTTAGCTGTGCATATTGTCGAAATGAACCATAAGGTGAATTGGTACCTTTATTAGACACTAAAGTCAGATCATTCTTAAAGATCAGGTTCTTGTATCTGTAGGCCAAAAATGTGTTTCCAGTCATCGTTTGGCGACTAGATCCCTTCATTACACCGGCATTTTTATAATAGTTGAGGTTGATTCCATACTGAATTTCCTCCCTTCCTCCTTCGAGATAAAGATTATGCTTTTACCCAACACCAGTGCGTACCGGTTGTGCCAGCCAATCGGTATTGACACCAGAACGTACCGCAGCCAATCTGTTGTTATAGATCGTTTTTAATTGTTGATCGGTACCATTCCAACTGTAGTCATATACGCCGATCTGTCTTTCAAGCTCGAGTTTTTCGGCCGCATTGAGTACATCATACCCCTTTAGATCGGGCATTTCCAAGGTCATGTTACCTGTATAGGTGACCTGGAGCTTGCCTGATTTTGGACGAATGGTTTCGATCACAACAACACCATTTGCCGCACGTGACCCATAAATAGATGTTGCTGTAGCGTCCTTAAGTAGATCGATGTTTTTGATACGCGTCAGATCGAGATCATTAATCCGGGATAACGATACTTCAAAACCGTCCAGAATAAACAGGGGAGTATTTGGGTTATTTGAATAATTAAAAGGATTGCTTCCGCTGCTATTTGGATCGATAAGACTATTTCCTCCGCGCAACGTGACCTCGGGTAATGCATTGGGGTTAGAACCCAAGTTGAGATTCTCTGGCATTTGAAAAGATGGATCAAGTGATTTGATTGCCGATAGCACATTGTCGCTGCTCACATTCTGCAACTGCTCTTTGGTAAATGATCGCGCAGCACCCGTATACATTTCCTTTGGCCGCTCAAAAAGCCCGGTGACAACTACATCTTCAATCCTATTTTCAAGCGTTTTTAACACGATCTTAAATTCGGATCTACCGGAGAGTGCAAGCTCTTGTGTTTCATAGCCGATCATTGAAAAGACTAGGGTAGACACCGGTCCAGTAACAGGCAATCCCCAATGTCCATTTTGATCCGTTGCAGTACTATTGCCAGATAGCCCCCCCAGTTCCTTCCCATTTTTGGTGAGGACAGTCACACCGGCAATAGGCTTACCTTGGTCATCTAAGACTATCCCGCCGATACGACGAGGCTGTTCACGCTCATTTTTGACCTTACGCTGTTTGTCGTGATCCTCGAAAAGAACGACCCCCAAAGAAGTTTCCTTAAAACTCAGATTGGTTTGCCGAAGCATAAGCTGCAAAGTCTGGGCGACAGACCGCGATTGCCTATCCAATGTAGGGGCCATATATTGCTCCACCAGATCACTGGGGTAGAAAATAGTAATCCCCGATTTATTTTCAAGTTCCTGAAGAGCCTTTTTTAATGACATAGACGAAGATTCCATGTGAATCTTCACTGTGTTCATCCGTTGACCCAACGTTTCGGGCAGTGCCATCAATTGTAGCGAACTGGATAGCAACAAGCCCCCGATCAAATTTACTTTCATGGTAGATAGAAAGATTTTTCGATGTTTAGGGTTAAAGTGGGCAAAATAATCCCCACTTGCAAAAAACAAGAATTTTTGCATTATTTGTATTGGGTTTAATTGTTTGTCAATAATCGAATAAGCTCAGCTCCCTGTTTTGCTTCCTACGGCCAGGGAGTTTTTACTATATCACTTGCTGTTAAGTTTGTTTTTTCGTTTTCATTAGGCGTTGATTTTTAAGTTAATGTATGTTAGTTTTTTTCACTCCATTTTTTATTGACAGCCCTCTCCCTGTATTTCATATTGACCATCAGCTGTCTTACGATAGGTCGCATTGCGCGTAGCACAGATATTCAACAAGACCTCTTCGATCGTTTCGCTTCCGGTAAATTTCCCGCTGACGGGACAATTTTCTAGAGCTGGATTGATAAAATGTAGTTCCACTCCATAACGTTTTTCCAAATTTTTAGCGATATCACCAAAAGCCAGAGCGTCAAAAGACATATCCTGTCTTTTCCAGCTTAATGCCGATGCGGTATTTACTTTCTCAACCTTACCCTTCAACTGTGATTCTTTGAGATCGATTTTCTGATCCGCCACAAGCTCGGCAAATACTTGCTTTTCATTTTCTATCCTTACTTTTCCTCGTTCGACAAGGACTTCGATCTGCTTACTGTCAGCCGGGTATTTTATTGTAAATGCCGTACCCAGGACAGTTGTTTTAATCTCCCCTGTATGAATAATAAAAGGTTGATTATTCCGATGTTTAATATCAAAATATGCTTCACCTTCCAAGCTAACCTCACGTGTTGCATCATCGAAGGTATTGGGATAGGAAAGTTTACTCCCTGCCCGCAAAACAACACGTGAACTATCTGGCAATAGGATAAATCGATTCGCCGATCCTTCCGATTTGGAAAAGGCCACCTGCTGTTCATTCGAAGTAGATTTGTTCCACATCAAAATGGAAAAAGAAAACAATAATAGCGTCGCCGCTACAGCCGCATAGGGCCAGTAAACACGCTTACGCACAGGTATATTATCCATTTGCGCCCAAATATTGGCTTTCATTCGTTCACCGACCTGCTGCTCTGTTTCTCCTGGCGCTAGTTCCCAAATGTTTTCCTCTTCCTGCTGCTGACGATACCACAGTAGTAAACGCTCTTTTTCTTCTACAGAAATTGTTCCCTGAAGGTATTTGTCGATTAGTTGCTGTAAATTACTATTGTTCATGAAATCGTCCGTTATATGATAGTACCACATGACTATGGGTACCCCTATATTCAAATTGCTTTTTTTTCTAAAAAAAAATCAATTAGGACCAAAGCGGTTAATTAAGAGCGAATTAGGCAGTGTGAAATTATTATTGGTAATGATTTAGTAATGGTGCTTACTGCATTCATTTATATTCAAATTCCTTGTAACTCAATTACAAAAGTACAAAAAATAAAGCAATGAATCACTGGAAAAGCAATTACTTGGTACAGCATGCTTCAGTGATAATTATCAGATAATTCAACGGGTTATGATTGGTCAAATAATTTATTAGCTGTCATAATCTATATCCAAATTATGTCTGTATAAAAGACCTACAAGGTTAAGTGCCGAAAACTTCGCTTTTTTCATCTTGTTAACGTCTGGGTCTATAGCAAAATTTACTGCTGTCCTGAAATCTGTTTTTTCTAGAATAGAATTAGAGAATATAGCAGAGGAAAGGTCACATCCTAAAAATTCAGAGGCCGTCAGATCAGCCTCACCAAATTCAACGTCTTTTAATGTACAGTTCTTGAAAGTAGTTTTTCGAAGCTTTGTTCCAAAAAAATTACTGTAGTCTAAATGACATTCCGTAAACGAAAACGAAAACGCAAACTTGCTACATCTTGCAAAGTCTACCCCCAGCATTTTGCACCCAATAAATACAGCATTCCTGAATCCGGTTCCGTCAACGTCCACCATTGAAAAGTTACATTGTTTAAAAGTGCAATCTTCAAAATTATTGTCCTTTAGATCACTCTTGTTAAAATCACAACTGACAAATTCACACTTTATGAATTCTCTGTTTCTCAGTTTCTTTTCAGAGTAATTTATACCGGAAAATATTTTGTCTTGATGAATTACGGTTTCTTCCATTTTATATATTTTATATCCAAACAAGTTTAATTTTAAATATCAACAGTTTTAAGTAAGCACTTGAGAATCATTTTATTTGTTTTGTGATTCAATATATTATCCATTAATTGGTGTTAATACCTAATAAAGAATCGGTTACTTTAATTGCTGTAAAAAATTTAAAACCTTGGGTTTATCTTTTTCAGTAAGGTGTATACTACCCATATTTTCTGAGTACCAGATAGCATCTGCCACCAGAAAAACAATAGTACTATGTATGCTCAACTCCTCTCCATCGGTTGGCAAAATGTGAAGATTGTACCAATCTTCCCATTGTAGGCGATACTTGGAGTTAATCATGATTGCTTGGAGAATGATTCGCATTGTTTTAGCGTATTTTTCATCATTTTTCTTTTCTAAGATAAATTTCAGATAAGCAAAAGCACCATCCTTATCGACATTTTGATCTCTGTATTTTTTTACTTTATCCGTAAGGTTAATCAGGCTTTGATTTACTAGCTCATCCAGTAATTCTTCCTTATTCCTAAAATGATGGATAATCCCTCCTTTACTCAAACCTGTCCAATCAGCAATAGATTGAAAAGTTACGTGGTGCCAGTCTGATTCTGATCCAATGTGAATAGCCGCGTCGATAATCAACTGCTTACTTAATTCCGGTTCCTTTTTTCGGGTATATGAGCTATTTTCCAAATTATATCTTTATAGTTTATAACAAGCAACATTTGCAAAGATACCGAACGTTTGGTTTGTTTTGACATCGAATCATTAATTATTTTAAATACTTTTTCATTAACAGTTATGTCCTTTAATAAGACATGTCCTCATGGTGTTTTTCTGATTAAAACATAAAAATATTGCTACTAGAAATGGATAAAAATTTCCCAAGTTGGTTAGTACTTGGGAAATTTTCTCGTTTATAATAACAAATTTTGTAAAATATGGAAGAGACTATCTAATTTCTAAATATGTCACTTATGAGAATATCCCTGCCAAATATTATTGCTGAAATAAACAGTAAAGAGAGTAGATTATCCTCAGAGTTATCTCTGATTGTAGAAGAAGCCTACCAAATGACGATTTTTTTGCAAGATTTACTTCTCTCTGTGAAAGATTATGTAATCTCAAACGGATTTAAAAACAACGAAGAAGAAATTGATTTCTTCCGAAACATCAAACCATATATTTTAGGAAAATTAATCTACTACAATAAGCTGTTTAGAATAGAAACCGTTTGTCCAGTCAATGAAGGTGAGATCTATCATAAGTACTTTTCTAAGCATCTTGAAAAATTGAAGATAGATTACAGTGAGCACATCTGTAATTCTGATTTTTATAGATACTATCGTTCAGGCAGGGTTGACAGAGATGATTTATACTTCAGGTTAGGTAATGTTAATTGTTATGATGGATTAAATAGTATTGCTTTTGAAATCGATTTACAATTCTCAACTTACTATGACTACAAAATTGCCAAAATCATTTCAAATGATTTGCTATATTCTTATTTAATAAATAAGATAGCCCCTGATGATAATACAGGTATAAAACTGGATCATATAGATTCTATAAAAGAATTAACATGGACAAACTCAAAAAATGCACTTATTGAACTAATTTATGCAATACATGCGTCAGGAACAATTTGTCATGGCAAAATTGGGATTAGAAAGCTCGGCTTGATCTGTCAGATACTTTTTAAAATTCCTCTTAACGATGTACATCATGCATTTCATAGAATGAAAACTAGGAGTGGTTCGCGAACTACATTTTTAGATCAGCTTAAAATATCTCTTGAAGAATATATGGATAAAGATCTATAGTTACTTCGATACACCAATCTTAAAAGCAGTACCCTAAACGTACTGCTTTTTTCTTTACCCATATTTGCCAATTGGCAAATGTTCACAAACCGTTATTGCTGATGCTTTCATGTATTCTTAATGCCTAACAACTAGGTGTTTATATGATTCAAGAAAATTTAAAAAAAACTCCAAACCAATTGGCAGAGCTTGGCAGACAATACCAGCCAGACAATCCAACTTTGTATCGTAATTAATAAATACGTGTACAATGAAAATTATAACAATCGAAGAAGAAGCGTGGAAACAGCTCAATGAGCGGTTAAAGGCAATTAATGATTTTATCCTGAAATCAGAAGATACCAGCTATGATAGCCTCTGGCTGAACAACCATGAAGTATGTCAGTATCTCCATATTAGTGAAAAAACACTTTGGCGAATACGTACAAAAGGAGAAATAGCTTATTCCAAAATGTATGGACAGTATTTCTATACCATTGGAGCTATAAAAGATATGCTTAATGCCAATGCCGTACAGACCAGCGATGAATATGTACAGGAGCTTATGGCTAAAGGCAAGAGTTACATTGAGAAAGGTAGAAAACTAAAGAATTCTTAAAGGACTACATTATGAATATAGATAGAATAGAATTTATATCGTGGATGGAACGCATTATGGATCGTTTCGATATGCTAAAAGATAGCTTAACAGATATTGAAAAAAAGAAAAACACCATAGATGGTGAAGTATTATTAGATAATCAGGATTTACTTCAGATGCTTAAAATCAGTAGTCGTTCTTTACAACGTTATCGTTCTTCTGGCAAGTTACCATACTATACAATCAGCGGTAAATTATATTACAAATTAACTGACGTACATCAGTTTGTAAGAGAAAGCTTCAATACTCCATTGCACCGTACTAAAGACAGCAAGTGACAAATAATGCCCCTAAAGGACGCTTTGGTCATACCTTTTTGTGTATAGGTTATTTTCGAAAAGATAACAGTTTTAAAACAATAAAATTATGAGTGAAGAAACAATAGATAGTCCGCAATTACCGGATCAATTATCGGAAACACTTTTGGTATTGGACAAAGAAAAAAACAGGATTCAGGTTGTCAAAGGAATTGATAAAGACGGCAATCTCAAAACTGTAGAGCCAAATGAGAAAAACCAAAATCAGTTTATGCGTGTGGATAAACACGGAGATATGTTTTCTAACTTCTTTTCCAATTTTTTCCGTCAACTGAAGAATCCTACCCATTTTAAATTTTTTAAAGTACCAGCTGATGAAGCAATTGATACGGCAAAAAAAATGCAGCAACAGATTGATACACCTACTAAAGAAGGGGAATCAGTAATGGCAAAGCATGAGGTAAAAGAACCAGAGTTAAAACAAGAAAATCATAAAAATATGGAAACAACACAAAAAACTCCGGAAACAGGCGAATACCGTTTCAAGCCGGAACAGATTGATTGGGAAATGATGAACAATCTTGGATTGAGCAAAGAATATCTGGAAAAGAGAAACTTGCTTGATCCTCTTTTAAAAGGATATAAAACCAATGAATTGGTAACAGTTACGCTAAACCTCGGAACTGCTGTTTCCCGTCCTGAAGGCAGGTTGTCTTTACAGCCCGGCGAAGATGGCAAAGCTGTTATGCTTATCCATAGCGTAAGAAAAGAACCTCAATTAAACTTCCCTTTCTTTGGGCATGAATTCAGCAAAGAGGATAAAGAGAATCTGATTAAAACAGGCAATATGGGGCGAACTGTTGATCTTAAAAACCCTAAAACAGGTGAAACAATACCTTCCATTATAAGTGTAGATAGACTAACCAATGAGCTTATTGCTCTGCGGACAGATAAGATTAAAGTACCTGATGAACTAAAAGGCGTACAATTGAATGAGCAGCAGAAACAAACTCTTATGGAGGGTAAGCCACTATTGATTGAGGGAATGATCTCAAAAAAAGGTACTTCATTCGATGCTACAGTTCAATTCAATGCCGACAAACGTTATGTAGAGTTTTTATTTGATAGAACCACCAACAATAAGCAGACACAAAATCAGCAGCAAACACAATTACAAGGTACTTCTCAGGAAGCTCCGCGAAATTTCCGAGGAAAAGAACTGGATGACAAACAGTACGAGAAATTCAAAGAAGGTCAAACTGTATATGTAGATGGATTACTGGATAAAAAAGGCCAGAAATATCAGGGTTATATAACTTTTGACAAGGAAACAGGCAAAACAGGCTTTTCGTTTAACAACCCTGATAGGTTGAAAGAAAAAATCCAACCTGTTGAAGCACATAAAACTCAGACAGCTGTTAATTCTCAGGGAAAAACTAATGAGGCTACAAAAAATTTAAAAGAGCCTTTAAAGACAGGGCAGAAAAACCCTGACAGTAAGACGCAACAAGAGCAACAGGAAAAGCCAAAAGCTCCCGCTAAATCCAAAGGCAAAAAAATGTAAATCTCCAAAATAGCAAAATATGAAAGTAGTAATAGCAGAAAAGCCAAGTGTTGCAAGAGAGATTGCCACAATATTGGGTGCAACAGAAAAGAAAGAAGGATTCTTGACAGGTAATGGGTTTTACGTTACCTGGGCATTTGGGCATTTGGTTGCTTTGGGAATGCCTGAAGATTATGGTATCTCAGGTTTTCAAAGAGAATCCTTACCAATGCTTCCTAATCCCTTTTTATTGACAGTAAGGAAAATCAAAAAAGGCAAATCGTACGTACCTGATAACGGAGCTTTAAAACAGTTAAAAATTATTGAGCAGGTTATCAGTAAAAGCGAAAGTATCATTGTAGCTACTGATGCCGGACGTGAAGGGGAATTGATATTTCGTTATATATACGATTACTTTAAATGCAATAAACCTTTTGAGCGTCTTTGGATAAGTTCTTTGACCGAAAAAGCCATTAAACACGGTTTAGAAAACCTAAAACCTGGTAGTGACTTTGATGGACTTTACCATGCCGGACAAGGCAGAAGTCGTGCCGACTGGTTAGTGGGCATCAATGCTTCACAAGCATTGAGTATTGCCGCTGGGCATGGTGTATATTCGCTTGGACGAGTGCAAACACCCACATTAGCCCTCATCTGTAAAAGGTATCTGGAAAATAGAAACTTCTCAATAAAAACTTATTGGCAGATAAATCTGGAACATCATAAGGAATCAATAGATTTCAAAAGTCTTTCAAAAACTAAATGGGACGATAAAAAGCTAGCTGAAGACATACTGAAATCGTTACAGCGTATTGGAATAGCTAGAGTGATTGAAGCAGAGAGTAAAAAGATAGCAGAGCAACCGCCTCTATTGTTCGATCTGACAGGATTACAAAAAGAAGCTAATAAAAAACTTGGACTCTCTGCGGATGAAACGCTTAACATTGCTCAAAGCCTTTACGAAAAGAAACTGATTACCTATCCGCGTACAGGTAGTAAATATATTCCTGAAGATCTATGGGCTGAAATCCCTGGTCTAGTAAGACTACTAGAAAACAGAGAATCGTGTAAGGAAGCCAGCAAAAAAGTGAAATGGGGACGTTTCAATAAACGTATGGTGAACGATGTCAAAGTAACGGATCATCATGGTTTACTCATTACTGAAAAAATACCCGCTGAATTACCTGCCAAAGAAAATGCAATTTATGATATGATAGCTTTCAGATTATTGGAAGCCATCTCACATCCATGCTCCAAAGAAATAACAGATATTACCTTACAAGTAATACATTATGATTTTATTTTGAAAGGTTGTAAAATTCTTGAACCGGGTTGGCGTGCTATTCGTGGAAATTTTAGTGAGGATGACAGTGAGCCTATACAAGATATCCCCGAACTGAAAGTTGGTGAAGAAGTTAATATCAAAAGTATGCAGGTAATAGAAAAGAAAACTAAACCTCCTGTATTGTACACCGAAGCCGGATTGTTATCAGCAATGGAAAGTGCTGGGAGGGAAATTGAGAGTGAAGAGGAACGTAAAATTTTACAGGGGATTGGTATTGGCACCCCAGCTACAAGAGCAGCTATAATAGAAACTCTTTTTAAGCGTGACTATATTCGTCGCGAAAAGAAATCACTCATCCCAACAGAAAAAGGTTTGCAGGTTTATGATTTAGTTAAAGACAAAAAGATTGCTGATGTTGCTATGACCGCAGAATGGGAGTTAACATTACAGCAAATTGAAAATGATCAAGAAGATGCCACCATATTTCTTAAAGAAATGGAGTTATATGCAGATTTTATTACAAAGGAACTATTAGAATCTACTATTGTAAAACAGAAACAACCTGAACTGGAATGTCCAAAATGTAAACAACAGCAACTCCTCATTTGGAATAAGGTGATAAAATGTCCCGATGAAGTTTGTAATTGGATACAGTTTCGTAATGTTTGCGGAGTATTATTGAGTACCAATGATATTGAAAGTCTTTTAAAAACACGAAGAACAAAACTCATAAAAGGAATGCAAAGTAAATCAGGCAAAAAATTCGATGCATACATTGTGTTGGATACAACCGGAAAAAGCTCTTTCGAATTTCCACCCAATAAACAAAAAAAGAAATGAGTAATATAATCCTGTCCAAAAAAGAAATAGAAAAACTGATTTTCACCATTCGAGATAAACACGTAATGCTGGATAGCGATCTGGCTTCCTTATATCAGGTAGAAACTAAGAACCTAAATAAAGCCGTGAAAAGGAACATCGAAAGATTTCCACAATCGTTTTGTTTTCAGTTAACCGAAGAGGAAGCTGAAAACTTGAGGTTCCAGATTGGAACCTCAAGTTTAAACTATGGTGGAAGACGTTATTTACCCTATGCTTTTACCGAGCAAGGTGTGGCAATGGCTTCCGCCATTCTTCGTTCGTCTACAGCGATTAAGGTCAGTGTTGAGATTATGGAAGCCTTTGTAGAAATGCGTAGAATACTCATCAGTAATGCTTCTTTGTTTCATCGTTTGGATAAAATGGAACTGAAACAGTTGGAAACCGATCAAAAATTTGAAGAGATATTCAAAGCTCTGGAAAGTGACAAGCTACACATTGAAAAAGGGATTTTCTATAGTGGACAGGTTTTCGATGCCTACGCCTTTGTATCAGATATTATTCGAAGTGCTAAAGAGTCCATTATCTTGCTTGACAATTATGTGGATGATACTGTACTTACGCTACTAGGTAAACGAGAACAATCTGTAACCGCAACAATCTATACCAAAAGCATCAGCAATCAGCTTCGGTTGGATTTACAAAGGTACAACAGTCAATATCCCCGTATTGAAGTTGAAGTTTTTGCCGATAGCCACGACCGCTTATTAATTATTGACAGTACGGAACTTTACCACATTGGGGCTTCGCTTAAAGACCTGGGCAAAAAATGGTTCGCATTTTCACGAATGAATATAGAAGTGAGCAAAATTCTTCAGGTACTTAACAAATAACAAACCCTCCGAATATGGAGGGTTTTGTCATTATTATGGGGAGTGTAACTCAAACTGTGTCATTGGATTTAAATCTTAAAAACCTCTTTCTAATTTGAGTCTATCCCCAAATCTAATATAAAGTTGGGATATGGTCAAGCCCCAGTTATGCATTGGCATCGTCCATTTTTTTGCAATATCTTTAATAATTAAATACATCAATTTCATGAGCGCCTGTTCAGAGCTGAAAGCTCCTTTAGATTTAATAATTTTTCGTATCTGACGGTGCATTCCCTCGATTGGATTTGTGGTGTATATAATCTTGCGAACCTGATCCTCGTATTCAAAGAAAGTAGAAAGATTGGTCCAGTTATCCATCCAGGATTTGGCAGCAAGTGGGTATTTCTTGCCCCATTTTTCTTCAAAAGACAGTAGGTTTTCATATCCCATTTCTTCGTTCACAGCCTTATAGACCGGTTTTAGATCCTCCATGACAAGCTTCTTGTCTTTTTCGGTTACGTAACGCATACTTGTTCTGATCTGGTGAACAATACACAACTGGATCTTTGTTTTTGGAAAAATAGCTTCTATGGTGTTAATTCGCATATAAATACCCCCAGCAATTCGCATTAAAATGCCACCACCTTAAACAATTAAGGTTTTACTTGTTGAGAGTATAATAAACTCTCAGCGTTATGTATAAAGTGGCTATGTACAATA